>PJEL010000894.1_pt1 | contig 33053 bp, 23 predicted proteins | sample 1853271 | NCBI WGS metagenome assembly PJEL01 (sample SAMN08108733, study PRJNA415343) | Invertebrate metagenome, whole genome shotgun sequencing project. | host: Globobulimina | place: Sweden: Gullmar Fjord | collected 2015-08 | reverse complement strand
TGACCTATGGTGCACTTGTTTCAGCATCACACTTAAATAATGAGCTAGGTCGAAATGACATCGCAAATGATTACGATAAGAAAGCTAAAACCTTGCGTTCAGCAATGGAAACTTATTTTGGCGCTGAAGTGCAAGGTTTTGAAACTTATCGTTATTATGAAGGTAATGAGAAACTAAGAGCATGGATAGCGCTACCTCTTACCATGGGGGTTTTTGACCGTAAAGCGGGCACGCTTGCAGCCTTATTATCACCGCATTTGTGGAATGAAAATGGTATTTATAGCGAAGCCGGCAATAAGACCTTTTGGGATAGGGCAACTTTGTATGCCTTTAGAGGTATTTTTGCTGCACAAGAAACTGATATCGCCATGCGCTATTTTAAATATTACTCACGTAAAAGATTGCTAGGTGAGCATGTGCCCTACGCTGTTGAAGCTTGGCCTGAAGGTAATCAACGTCATTTATCTGCTGAAAGCGCACTTTATGCGCGAGTCGTCACTGAAGGTGTTTTTGGTATTGAAGCAACGGGTTTTAAGCAATTTAATTTAGCACCATACTTACCGAGTGAATGGGACCATATGTGCCTGAAAAACATTAAATCTTTTGATGAGAGCTTTGATATTTGTGTGCAACGAAAATCAACAAATTTTGAAATAACCATTCAAAAAGAAAACTCCCGTGTAGAAACCTTATCTTGGGACGGTTTAGCGCCGATTAGTTATCACTTTTAATCATAATTTTAAATCGATGAAGAATGAGTACCTGTGTGCTCATTCACCGCTATTATTTTCCTAAGTAAGAAGACTCAGATGAAAAAACTTTTCCAGAAACTGTCGGTATTATTGCTATTGATTAGCGCCTTTTTATCGATACAAGTCTTAGCTGAATCATACAAGGTAAATTCGCCTAATGGTAAGCTAGCACTAACGTTAGTCTTTAGTAAGCAGTTAACCTACTCATTAATGGTCGATCAGCAGGCAATTTTTAAAGACTCAACAGCGGCTATTGTCATTAACAGCCAAGAAAAAAGCGCACGGGCTGCACGTATCATAAAAGTGCAGCGCAATACGGTTGATAGAATTTTAACGCCACATGTGCAACAAAAATCAAAAGAGCTAGTTGAGCAGTATAATGAGCTTACGTTAACTTTTAATAATCAACAAAGTATTAGCTTTAGAGTTTTTGACCAGGGCATGGCTTATCGATTTAGTACTTCACTAAAAGGGCCGTTAACCGTTAATCATGAGCTAGCACAATTTAAATTTGTTGGCGCACAACAAGTATTATTTCCTGAAGAGAAGGGTTTTATTTCTCATAATGAACGCTGGTATAAGCCAATGCTGCTTAATGAAATTAAGTCAGCACAATTGGCGAGTTTACCTTTATTAGTTGATGTTGCTGGCACTAAAGTTGTTATCACCGAAACGGGGTTACGAGACTACCCAGGAATGTGGCTAACGGGTAATAGTGATAATGCGCTAATAGCAACTTTTCCAAAGCAAGTATTAAAAAGCGAGCTTAAAAAAGATTCTGATAGAAATGAAACGATTATTGAAAGAGCGACACATCTATCAACACACCAAGTGAGCCAAAATCAGGAAGTGCATAACTTCCCATGGCGGGTATTTGCTATTGCTCAGAATGATGCAGAGTTATTGACTAATGAACTGTCATACTTACTCGCTGATGAACTCGAAATTGATCCTTCTTGGATAAAACCAGGCCAAGTAGCGTGGGATTGGTGGAATGCAAACAACCTATATGGTGTTGACTTTAATGCCGGAATTAATACCCAAACCTATAAATATTATATAGATTTTGCCGCTAAGTATGACATTGAGTATATAGTTTTAGATGAAGGCTGGCATCATTTGGATGATGTTTTAAATGTTGTTCCTGATATCAATGTGCAAGAAATTATTGCCTATGGAAAGGCAAAAAATGTTGAAGTGATTTTATGGGTTATTTGGAAAACTTTAGATCAACAACTGGAATATGCACTTGATAAGTTTCAAAAGTGGGGAGCGGCGGGGATAAAAGTTGACTTTATGCAACGTGATGATCAAGCAATGGTGAATTACTATTGGAATGTTGCAGAAGAAGCCGCTAAACGTAAATTACTTGTTGATTTTCATGGTTCGTATAAACCAGCTGGCTTACGAAGAGCTTATCCCAATGTTATCACGCGTGAGGGTGTTCGGGGCTTAGAGCACAATAAGTGGGCTGACTATATAACGGCAGAACATAACTTGACTTTGCCATTTATTCGCCAATTAGCGGGGCCAATGGATTATACCCCCGGTGCTATGGTAAACGCACAACCGGAAAACTTTAAAATAGTGTTTAACCGTCCCATGAGTAAAACCACACGAGTGCATCAAATGGCGATGTATGTGGTATTCGAAAGCCCACTGCAAATGCTTGCGGATAGTCCATCTAATTACTTGAAAGAACATGAGTCAACATTATTTATTAGCGGTGTGCCGACCGTATGGGACGAAACACTTGTGCTTTCTGCCAAACTTAGCGATCACATTATTACCGCTAGAAAGTCAGGCGATGATTGGTTTATTGGTATAATGGGCAATAGCAAAAAACGCGAGTTTAGCATCGATTTATCATTTTTAGCCGCGGGCGAATTTACCATGGAAAGCTTTGCTGATGGCATTAATGCTGATAAACATGCCAGTGATTATCAACGGCAACAACGACAAGTCAACGCTGCGACAACGCTGAAGGTTAAATTAGCGCCAAGTGGTGGTTGGGTAGCAAAAATCAGCAAGTAAAACGCGGTTAAATAGGATTGTTGTTGGCATGAAATGGATGAAAAATGGTTAAAGATAAAAAATATAAAAATACTAGCATCAGCCAAGCGTTATTTGCGATAGCAGCGTTGTTAATACCGGTAATATACGGTTTGATGTTACGACCGCTACTCTTTGATTTAACCCCATTACCGCTAGAAATTGTATTTTTATTCGCGGCTGTTTTGGCTATTAGCCAACTCTTCTACTTAGGGTTTGATTGGGAAGAAATTCAGCAAGCTATCGGCAATAAATTAAGTCAGGCATTTGCAACGATTCTATTGCTTTTTGCCATTGGTTTACTGATTGGCAGCTGGATAATTTCTGGCACTATTCCAATGTTGGTGTTTTATGCATTAAAAATAGTGTCGCCAGAGCATATTTACCTCATTGCTTTTATTGTGCCGATATTCTTTTCAATGTGTACAGGGACGTCGTGGGGCTCAATAGCAACGATTGGTTTGGTGTTGATCACGGTTGCGAATGTGATGAATGCTGAATTGGGGATTGTTGCTGGCGCTATTGTTGGTGGCGCTTATTTTGGCGATAAATTATCTCCGCTTTCAGATACTACTAATATTGCAGCCATAGCTGTTAATGTTAAATTAAATCAGCATATCCATGCCATGCTATATACAACCGTACCGTCAGCACTATTAGCCGCAACAGGATTTTTCATACTAGATTTTGTCTACCCAGCTCAACTCCATACCAGCCTAGTAAATGGCGCTGCAGAAGCTTCTCAACTTGAAATATTACAACAGACATTAACCGGGATTTCAGTACTATTTCATTTTAATTTCTTACTCCTGCTGCCACCGATTATTATTTTATATGGTTCATTTAACAAAAAACCGCCATTACCTATGCTAATCATTTCATCTATTGCGGCTTGTGTGTTGGCGAGCGGATTTCAAAGCTTTAGCTTTGCCGATATCGTACAGACCTTATATCAAGGTTTTGATATCACAATGGCTACGGCGAAAGATATTACTCAATTACCCGAGCATATTGCGATGTTATTTAATCGTGGTGGCTTATACGCTTTAAATGCCCCGATTATGATCACTATTTTGGTTTTCATCTATGTCGGGGCGATTGATTGTATTAACGCCATGCCAACGTTAATTAATCGATTGCTATCAGGAGTTAAAAAATCATCATCATTGATTGCAACATCGCTGATTGCTTCTGCAACTACCAACGCGATGACTTCAAGCCAATACGCCAATAGTTTTATTGTTGGCGAGGCTTTTGCTGATAAATATGACCAATTAGGTGTACCAAGAAAAGTACTATCACGTTCGCTTGAAGATACCGGTACCATGATAGAAAGTTTAGTGCCTTGGAGCACTACCTCGGTCTTTATCTATGCCTCTTTAGGGGTTTCTGTACAAGAATATTGGCATTGGCAATTACTCTCGTTAATTAATATTCCGTTAGCATTTATGCTTGCTTACTTTGGTGTTGGTTGTTTTAAAAACCAAATCACCAATATTGAACAAACAAACAGTGGAACATAACCATATGGCTACGCAAAAACATCATGACACGTTAATGATTAATGACGTCACCGATAAAAAAGATCCCTACGGCGCGGTGGTCCCGCCAATCTACCAAAACTCTTTGTTTACCTTTGGTAGTTGGGAAGAAATAGAAATGGCATTTGAAGATAAAATTAATAATGCTATCTATACTCGAGGAAAAAACCCTACCGTTGCCTTAGCAGAGCAAAAAATTGCGTTATTGGCTCATGGTGATAAAGCAAAACTATTTGCCTCTGGTATGGCGGCTGTTTCTGCCGGCATGTTACATTTTCTCTCGGCGGGTGACCATGTCATTACCTTGAACAATATTTATGGTCCGTCAATAAGTTTAATCAATGACTTTTTAGTGCCAAAAATGCAGGTAGAAGTGAGCTATGTTTCAGGCAGTGATATTGAGGAAATTATTGCAGCAATAAAGCCAAATACTAAATTAATTTATTTGGAAAGCCCATCCTCAGTGGTTTTTTCTTTGCAAAACCTTAAGCAAATAGCTGCGCTGGCAAAACGACACGGTATCGCAACCATAATTGATAATACTTGGGCTACGCCGCTTTTTCAAAAGCCTTTGGACTTAGGCATTGATTTAGAAATACACTCTTGTTCGAAGTACTTAGGTGGTCATAGTGACATTGTTTCAGGGGTTTTGATTGGCAGCAGAACATTAATTGATGCCATCCATGTCAGAGAATATGAGTTACTTGGTGCTAAAATGGCGCCGATGGAAGCCTGGTTCTTATTGCGTAGCTTACGTACTTTGGATTTACGAATGGAGCGGCATCAGCAAAGTGGATGTAAAATTGCTGAGTTTCTCGAAAATCATCCAAAAATTGCGAAAGTAAATTATCCAGGCCTTGAAAGCTTCCCTCAGGCTAAGCTTGTGAAAGAGCAAATGACAGGCTTTACAGGCTTAATGAGTTTTCAATTGAATACACAAAATTTAGCTGAGATTAAAGCCTTTTTTAATGGTCTTAAATTATTTCAAATTGGTGTTAGTTGGGGCGGGCATGAGAGCTTAATATATGCGCCTGCCATTAGTTGCTTGAAAGAACAAAGTCCTGAGCAATTCAAGAAAATGGGCATTTCAATCAGTGATATGCGGATCTCTGTCGGTTTGGAAAATGTTGAAGATTTGATTGGTGATCTTTCAGCTTCATTACAATTAATATCCTGACATTTGCCTGTCGATAAATAGTCTTATTACAGCCCCAAATTTATAAATGATGTAATTTACTCGACCTAGTGTGTTCAACAACAGCTAGGTCGTTACTACCCAGCTATTTAATGCTCAATTAAAACTATATTAAAGATATAGCCGATTATTTCATTCGTGTTACTTCAACTGACTGTCTCTTAAAATCAACGTTGTTTATGAGCTTTTTATGATTGACTATTCATTAGCTGCACTTGTGAATAGAAGTAATTATATCATATGGTAACTCAATAACTACTGCGTCAATTACTTGTTTTTGTTGCGGTGAAGTTGCCTTACCTAGTTGATTTTAAAATATTCAAATTAAAAGTTACAAAAATATAGTAGCTAAGCCGTCAATATGGATGGGTAACTATTCACTTTATTAGTTAAGTATTTGAATGTCATTGATAATTAATTATTATTTTATGGGAAGGTTAGATGGATTTCCGTGAAGTCATTGTTTTTTTTTTCATGTTTAATTAGGTCGCCTTTTAGAGCTTGTTATTTGGGTAATAGTCTCTTTAGACGTAAAATATAATTACATGGGGAATAGTCGTATGAAAAATAAAAATAATAATAATCGTGGGAGTTGGCTGCTGACAACAGCTTTTGTTCTATCACCTTTAGCACTAGCAATAAGTACATCATTTAGTAGTTCGGTTTATGCCGCGACTGAAGAAGTAGTTAACGAACAAGAAAAAGAAGTTGAAGTTATTGAAGTAAGAGGAATACGTAGTAGCTTACAAGAAGCTCAAAGTATTAAAAAACTATCTGACAATATTGTTGATGCACTAGTTGCCGAAGATATCGGTAAGTTTCCAGACGATAATGTAGCAGAAGCACTTCAACGAATCCCTGGGATAAGTGTTACACGCACTGATGGTGAAGGGCAAAAAGTTACAATTCGTGGTATGTCTGGAGCATACAATGTTACTACCTTTAATGGCCGTAAGCTTGCTTCAGATAGTGCAACACGAGATTTTAACTATGACGTAATAGCTTCTGAATTAGTTGGGAAAATTGAAGTACACAAAACCCAGCAAGCTAGATTACAAGAAGGTGCTGTTGGTGGTGTTGTAAATATATATTCTCGGAAACCACTAGACTTAGGTAAGTCTATGAGCTTGTCTGTGAAAGGTGAGTATAATGAAAGGGCGGAGTCCACTAATCCCAAAACATCGTTTGTTGCAAGTGATGTATTTTTAGATGGCACCTTTGGTGTACTTGCTTCACTGGTACATTCTAATAGAAAAACCCTATATGACGTTTATGGCTCTACCAACTGGGATGATTGGCAATATAATGAGTTATATCGCAACAACAATGATATCAATGATGTTTTAGCCATGGCCGGTGCAGGTATCAATGACAGCTTTAGAATGCCGCAATTCCCACGTATTACCCGTACAGAATCGGAGAGAAAGCGCTTTGGTGGTACCGTTGCATTACAGTGGTTACCTAGAGAAAATTTAGATATAAACTTTGATGTTTTATATAGCTCATATGATATAGACAATAGCGCTAAAGCCATGACTTTGGTACTTCCTGCATACGATAGGGCAGCTTTAATTACGGACTTTGCTGTTGACTCAACAGGTTTTGTTGAACGTGTAGGTTGGGATAACGCCACAATAGAGCTATTAGAAGTCGGAGTTCCTCGTAAAAGTGAAACATATCAAGTAGGCCTAAATGCTAATTGGCTTATCGGTGATGAGTTTACTCTAAATTTTGATGCATCCATTTCAAAAGCGGAAAATGACGATAATGGCAATGGTAATTTAGTGGTAGTGCGCTCAGAGGTTGATGGGGCTGCAATCAATTTTAACAATGGTAAGCCTATTCCTGATATGTCGATATCAACGCCATTAGATGGTAATGGTGTTTATGGTGCACACCACACTAGAAAATTTGGTGATACAGTTGAAGATACTACATCTCGCTTTGTTGTAGACGGTGTTTGGGAGCCTAATGACAGTTTGATGACGGCGCTGTATTTCGGCCTGGGTTACAATTCTCAAGAAAAGGAAAAATTTAATTATTACCCGAGTTCACCTAGTAAGTTTGCCCTTGATCATTTTGGTGAAATAACACCGTCATTTGATGCTCCAACAGTGGAGATTGGTGGCCGGACTATGTGGCAATTACCTGGCGATGTGGTTTCTTCTGGTAATGGAAAAAACTTTGGTGGTGGGGCTAACGTACCTAATATTTGGCCAAGCATTAATCAGCAGGCCTTATTTGCATACTTTCAAAAATTAGATCCTGAGTCAGCGAAAGCGTTAATTCCTCAAAGCTCTGAAAATGGTAATAGCTACGGCGTAAAAGAAGAAACTTTACATGCATATCTAGAAGCTAAATTTGAAGAAGAACTGTTTGGTTTACCCTTTATGTTAGATGTAGGTTTTAGATACATCAAAACGGATATAACTTCATTTAGTTTCTCCAGAAATCCAGCAAATATTGTTTTTGGTGCTGATGGAAATCCTGTAAATGATGACTGGAAGCAACGTGAACGATTAGAATTCACCGATGGTTATTCTGACGTTTTACCTAGTATGAACTTTAAGATTAATTTAACCGATGATTTTGTCTTTAGGTTTGCAGCAGCTAAAGCGATCTCTCGTCCTTTCTTAAATCAGTTGATCCCTAATACGAGCTTAGATCCTGAAGTTGAAGATGTAAATGATCCAAAAGAAAGGCGTACGATTGGTTATAATAATCCCGGCCTTGAGCCTTATTCATCAAAACAGTTTGATACGGCGTTTGAATGGTATTATAGCGATAATGGTAATTTAGCTTTTGCTAGCTACTTTAAAGAGTTTGAAGGTTTTGTTCGAAATGAAGAATTTGAAGAAATTATAGCTGGCGAGTCATTCTTAGCAAATAAAGAAGTTAACGATGATAGACATAGCTTAATTCGCGGTTATGAAATTTCTTGGTTCCAAACCTTTGATGAGTTTTTACCTGAAAGCCTTGCAGGATTTGGTATTGCGGCAAACTATACAATAAACAATAGTACTTCAGGCGAGAATGACAGTGAAGGTAATGAAATTCCATTTTTTGGTCTTTCAAAGTATCAGTCTAATATTAATTTATTTTACGAGCATGAGGATTTAAGTTTTAATATTGCCTATAACAAACGTTCAAGTTATAGCGTGAGTAAAGTAAGTCACTGGACCTACGAAGTTGGTAAAAGTGTTGATACTGAGCAAGCAATTGCGCCTAGTTGGGGTAATTTGAGTGTAGGTATGACCTATGATATTACAGATAATTTAAGAGTATCTGCGGACGCTTATAATTTGCTTGACCCAGAGGAAACATTGACAGTTAATGCACTAAAAACTGAGCTATTAACGGCAGGAGCAAGTGAAGGGGAGTATACCTTTGGTACGGCAAGTTATGGTCGTAGTTATGCGTTAGGCCTTCGTTATAAGTTCTAGTTAAAATACAGACAATTACTAAATTTAAACAAAGACAGCTGTAATATTTGCTGTCTTTTTTATTTTTTATAACCTACATCAGCACTCAATTCTAAGATGAAAATTATGAAAACAATATTTCAAATACTTTTCCTTTTGTTTATAGCAACAAGTGGCTATGCGCAAATAAATACTGTGCCATTTAGTTGCCCAAAAGAACTTAATTGCACTGATAGCAATGCTCTAGTTACGGCAATTAGCCAAGGAAGTATATATGTCGATGGTATTTATACCGGTAAAAAAACACCAAGTATGTTGAGCTTAAGTAATGGCGAACATGTTATTAGTGTTGGATTAGAGCATGAACGGCAGTATTTAAAGAAAAAGGTAAATATTTTTAACCAATCAAAAACAGTTCTTCATTTTACCGAGCAGGATAAGCAAAAACCGTCAATATGGAAGGCTTTATTTGTTGGGGTGCCAACGGCATCTGGAAAATCGGCAACAGGGCAATGCAGCACACACTTTAGTAAGCAAGATTTAGATGATGCTTATGACTTTTTTAAATTAAATATGAAAGAGCATATAGAGCCATTTTCTTACAATACTGTTGAGTGGGAAATTGATCGAAGAGATTTAACTAAGCCTGTTGAACTTACACACAATGAGCATAACGGCTGGTATACGTTAGAGGCTGCTCAAGGTCTTGCCGAACTTGATAATGTAAAGCCAGGAGAATATGACACTGTGTTTTTCTTTTGGCGTGAGGAAGAAAATGACTGTAGCTTTAAAAGCTCGTATTTTGGTTTAGCTTGGCTAGAGCCTACTTCAGACGAAGCTCGAAAAACCGGTTATGTAACGGTAAAGTTTAACCCCGGAAAAACAGGTGTAGCAGCACGCATTCAACAATATTTAGCGGAAGATCCAGGTGTATGGACGCATGAATGGTTGCATGTAGTCATTGAAAAGTTTTATCCTAATCTTCAGATTAAAACGCCTATTCCTCCAAAGGATAAATTGATTCTTCATGCGGCAGGGGCGTATGGCTATCAATATCCGTGGCTTGATTGGTATAAAGATCTCATTTCAGGGCAGGTGCCATTAGGAAAAAGTTATTCAGGCATAGGCCCTGAAGCATTGCTTAGCTGTTCGGTTAGACGACATGCGTTAAAGCAATGTGTTGATTGAAAACACTAAATATACATTGAGTCTTTTATTGTCGAGATGAGATTATTTAAGCAATAGCTTGTACTATTTGCCCATTGTTCTTGGCTACTCCGTTGACATTTCGTAAACCATCGATAGTGTGAAAGGCACTCGCTGATTTTAGTCACTTTATTTCACGAGTAAATAAATGATTGAAATCAGATTGCTGCGTTCCACGTTTTAGCCAACGATTATTTAACTTCAACTCGGTTTAATGAATGTCATAACGCATTGAGAATCAATGTTTTAATAAATCAGGTATCTCCAATGAAGTTAGTTAAGTGGGTATCAAGCGTTTATGTGTCCGAAGAGCGAGCTATTTGGCACATCACCAATCTAGATAGGCGCTTAACTCGCTTCATTGGATGGCGTTGCTTAAGTCGAGCTGAGCTTACTTCGCTTGTTTACAAACAGCTAACTTTTATGGCAATTGAAAAATATTCACAGTAGGTAATAAAATGAAACAAAATATTGTCCACATCGCGCTGGTAGTAAAAGACTACGACGAAGCGATAGATTTTTATGTTAACAAACTAAAGTTTGAGCTTATCGAAGATACTTATCAACCAGAGCAAGATAAACGTTGGGTTATTGTGGCTCCACCAAATTCACATGGCGTTACGTTACTGTTAGCTAAGGCTTCTCAGCCTGAACAGCATGACTTTATTGGTAATCAAGCAGGAGGCCGAGTTTTTATCTTCTTAAATACCGACGATTTTTGGCGTGACTATGAACGCATGAAATCAATTGGTATCAACTTCGTTCGTGAGCCGAAAGAGCAGGACTATGGTACTGTCGCTGTCTTTGAAGACTTATATGGAAATCTTTGGGATTTACTTCAATTGAACCCAGAACATCCAATGGCGAAGAGATAAGTGTAAGTAGTTGTTTTTTTTGCTGATGTCAGTTAACTTTTTGCCTTTGAATTAGGCACTATATAAGGAAGTATCGTGAACTGTTTAGTTGTATTAGCCCACCCATTAGAAAATAGCCTTTGCATGCACTTGGCGGATAAAACAATAAAGCACTTAGAGAAAAAGGGTTATCGAGTCACTATTAAAAATCTTTATAAAGAAGATTTTAATCCCGTACTAAATCAATCAGAAAGAAAAAGCTACTACACAAGTCAGTTTGATGAAGCGCTAATTAGCGCTGATATAAGACAGTTGAAAGAAGTTGAATCTTTGGTTTTAATATTTCCAACTTGGTGGTTTGGCTTTCCTGCTATTTTGAAAGGTTGGTTTGATCGAGTGTGGGCTCCCGGACATGCATATGAACATGCGACAGATTATGGAGCCATTAAGCGGTGTTTAAACAATTTAAAAGAGATGAAAGTTGTAACAACACTTGGTTCACCTTGGTGGGTTGATACTTTTATTTTGAGACAACCAGTAAAAAAAGTATTAAAAATGGCTTTACTGGGAGCTTGTGCAACTAATTGTAAATTCAAGATGTTATCTTTATATAAAAGTGAAAAACTCACAACAGCAAAGATTGAAAAGTTTGTTAGCGAAATTGAAGCGAAATTTTAAATGTAATGACGATATAAGCTTGTTAAACAAGGATAAAATACAGTTGGCTTTTGCGCCTTTGTCGCTTATTCTAGTTAACAATATCTAGCCTGTTAAGTCAGGCGTCAGGTTTTCACGAGTTAGGAGTATGTATGTCTTTTGAGAGGATAATGGGCTTAGAGGTTATTAATGATGAAGAGTATCAAAAATATCGCGAGAATATGATACCGATTCTTCATTCATTTGGTGGTAGTTTTGGTTTTGACTTCAAAATTAGTGAAGTATTAAAATCAAAAACGGATAACGTAATCAATCGGGTGTTTACTTTAGATTTTCCGAGCAAAGAAATTATGGAAGCCTTTTTTACTAACCCTGCTTATCTTGCTGTTAAAGAGAAGTATTTTCTACGCTCTGTAAAATCAGCAACGACCATTTCTCTGCATGAAAAGAACGCCTAATAAGCAATAAAGCAGCATGGAATTCTACTGCGCGATTTATTTTAACTAACTGAACTCTTTTAACTTTTAATAGACGTTAGTTATCATATATCTAATCAAATTACAGAGTTTATAATGATTAAAAGTATCCTAGTGCTCAGCTATATTTTCAGCTTAGTATTCAATATTGCATATTCTAGCGAATGGGGCGATACAACACCGCATAAAGTACATTATGTAGCAATGGAAGATAAAATAAAGTTAGAGGTAGTTGATTGGGGAGGAGAGGGAGTACCTATTATATTTCTGGCTGGCCTTGCTCTTAATGCACATACTTTTGATCCATTAGTCCCTTCATTTATAGATTCATATAGGGTAATAGGTATAAGCCGTGTGGGTCATGGGAATTCAGATTCTAGAAAAGAAGGCTTTTCAACAGCTAGATTAACTAAAGATATCATCACCGTTTTAAATGAGATGAATATTAAGCGTGCTATTTTTGTAGGCCACTCTTTTGCTGGAGGTGAGTTAAACCATCTTGGAAGACATTATCCTGAAAGAGTAAAAGGTTTGATTTATATAGATGCAATCCAAGATTTAGACTATATGGATAGTCACCTCGCAGTATGCCCTGATTTAGGTTACGCAACTGTTGATGCACTTCATTATCAAGATAATTTTTACAACACACAAAGAATTAAAAATGCTGATGGCAGCTACTTACCGTTTGCAGACTTACCTGTGTTAGGTAAGTTTTTTTCTGAAGAAGAAGAGCGTCATTATTCTGGAATAGCAGCACCTGCAATTGCTATTAATCATATACCAGAACAAACAGAAGACTTCTTTATCGGTATCGGAAACCCAAGTCAAAAGTGCTTTGAAGAAATGAATAAACTAACCTACCTTGGTATCGCTAGTTTTATAAAAGATAAGCAAAATGCAGATGTTGCAGCAATTCAGAATAGTCAGCATATGATCCATATGGCGACACCAGAAAAACTTGTGAGGATCATGAAAAATTGGCTTGCAAGAACCTTTGTAACTAGCAATAAAATAAATAAAGACAGGTAATAGTTGGCTACGGTTTGATGCCTAATTTTAGCCAGTCGTTTTCTTAGCTTGAATAACCGAACTATGGATAACTAGTGCTTGATATTGAAGTGAATCAATATTTTAGGTGGTTAAATGAAGACCATAGCAAGGTTAACATCACAATAAGCGCCATCAAGGCTTCATGTTATTCCATTGTCAAGGCAGAAGGTTTATGAATAACGGGCTATTTATCGACGCTTTAACACTGAGAATGGGTGAAAAGGAAGTGTTAAGTAAGTGCTGCTTATCCAAGTTTAGGTTAGATATATTTATAGTAAACAATGCGTTATGTGATTTGTTAGTAGGGGGGATCATACTTTCAATAACTAATTGATTAATGAATCCTTATTTAAAATGCATGATTTATACCAATTTCATTAAATTGTTGCCCACTTGTGCTGGTTAAAATAATCCAAGACTGCGTTGCTCACATGGATGTGAGTACCTAGATTTTGTCTGGAACTAAAAGTCTGTGCTCTCAATCGCATAAGCTAGCTATTGCTCGACAATTGCTCCTGCATTGTTCTACTTACAGGCATCCATGCCCTAATCAATCGAGCGCCTTGCTTTGGTCTATTTTTCCTACGTACAACAAGATCAAAAACTTAATGGAATTGGTATTAAATGTTTCTTTTCGGGAGTTAAAACTACTTTAATGGGAGGGAGGGTAATACAAAAGAAGATAATATATTGTTTTTATCTCGTATAAATAAGGTTTGGTGCAGTGCCTCTTACTGAAACTGAAATATCATTTGACCCGACAGAGCATCCGCATCGTCGATTTAATCCACTGACTGATGAATGGGTGTTAGTTTCCCCACATCGAGCAAAGCGTCCTTGGCAAGGGCAAGTTGAAGCACTAAATGAAGCAGAAAAATTTGCTTATGATGAAGCTTGTTTTTTGTGTGCTGGTAATCAACGTATTAATGGCGAGATAAACGCTAACTATAAATCAACCTTTGTTTTCTCAAATGATTTTGCGGCCTTAAAGCAAGATACCCCAGTTATTAAAATTGATGATCCGCTGTTTAAAATGTCAACTGAGCAAGGCGAAAGCCGTGTTATTTGTTTTTCACCTGATCACAGTAAAACCTTAGCTGAGCTATCCGTTATTGAAATCAACAATGTCGTCGATACGTGGCAAGAGCAGTGTCGAGAGCTTGGCGAAGATTATCATTGGGTACAAATTTTTGAGAACAAGGGTAGTGCCATGGGCTGTTCTAATCCTCATCCACATGGACAAATTTGGGCTCAACAACAGTTGCCAAGCTTGGTTGAGAAAAAACATTTTGCTCAGCAAGAATATCTAAAAAACTATCAAAGTAGTTTATTACAAGACTATGTAAAGAAAGAATTGTTAAATAAAGAGCGCATTGTCGTCAAAAATGCTGATTGGTTGGTCGTGGTGCCATACTGGGCAGCATGGCCATTCGAAACGCTATTGTTACCTCGCTTTGCGGTTCAGCGTATGACAGAACTTAATCAAGCACAAAAACTCTCGCTTGCTGACATTTTACAAAAAATCACCATCAAATATGACAATTTATTCAACTGTTCACTTCCTTATTCTATGGGTTGGCATGGTGCGCCTTATGATGGTAAGCAACACCAAGCATGGACATTACATGCGAGTTTTTTCCCGCCGTTGTTAAGGTCTGCAACTGTACGTAAATTTATGGTGGGTTATGAAATGATGGCGGAAGCGCAACGAGATTTAACTCCAGAGCAAGCAGCGCAGCGCTTACGCTCGTTACCTGAACAACACTACAAATCGCAATAATTACTTGCTGATTATAAGTTTACGAAAAGTATGATGTGGAATGTGAAAAATTATGATGTCTGAGTTAGTTAGTAAAGTAGCAAGTAACTTTGAACGTATTGTCGGTGTTCCTGCTAAGTTTATTGTTCAAGCACCGGGTAGGGTAAATTTAATTGGCGAACATACCGATTATAACGATGGTTTTGTTTTGCCATGTGCAATTAATTTTCAGGTGGTGGCCTGTGCTAACCGCCGTGATGATGATGTTGTACGGGTTGTTTCATTAGACTATAACGGTGAAATTGATGAGTTTTTGTTATCGCAAAATATTGTTCCGACAACTCAAGTTTGGAGTAACTATGTGCGCGGTGTTGTTAAACATTTAAAGCTCCAAGACTATGAGTTTTCTGGTGCCGATATTGTCATCAGTGGTAACGTACCTCAAGGAGCAGGGTTAAGTTCATCAGCGGCGTTGGAAGTGGTGATAGGGCAAGCATTCAAAGCGATGTACTCGTTAGATATTAGTCAACAAGACATTGCCTTAAATGGCCAAGCGGCAGAGAATCAGTTTGTTGGCTGTCAGTGCGGTATTATGGACCAACTCATTTCAGCACAAGCAGAGGACGGGTGTGCCTTATTAATTGATTGTCGCAGCTTACTGTCAACGACAGTACCATTACTTCAAGGTATGGCCATTGTCATTGTAAATTCCAATAAAAATAGAGGTTTGGTTGATAGTGAGTACAATACTCGTCGACAGCAATGCGAGTCAGCAGCTAAGTTTTTTCAGGTAAAAGCGTTAAGGGATGTTAGCAGTGAAGATTTCTCAGCAAAATCATCCACACTTGAACCCGTTATTGCACGGCGTGCAAAGCATATTATTACCGAAAATGAACGTACCCTAGCGGCGGCAAAAGCACTGGCGGAAAATGACATCACAAGTTTGCAAAGCTTGATGGCTGAGTCTCACGTGTCTATGAGGGATGATTTTGAAATCACCGTACCTGAAATAGATGCCTTAGTGGATATTATCAAAGCGGAAATTGGTGAGCGTGGTGGTGTTCGAATGACTGGTGGTGGCTTTGGCGGTTGTGTTGTTGCACTTATCCCTGATGACCTTGTTGAGCAAGTCAGTCGCGCGGTAAAATCAAAATATTCAATAAAAACAGGCTTAGAGCCGTCTATTTTTATCTGCTCTGCAGCATCAGGTGCAAGTGAAGTAAGTCATGAATAGCGGGTGTGAACATTTACTTTATCAACTGAATACTATTCAGTTCTTGACTGTGAACTATTTGCGATGAATTATTTATTGCTAACTGTGCACCAAGCAGTCTTTAAAAATAATAATAGCAATCATTAAGGAAGATAGACTATGACGCTGCATCAAATTGATATCAATGTGTTCATTGCTTATGTGGTGGGATTACTGATTATCGCACTATGGATCTCTCGGGGTGAAAAATCACATGAAACCAACACTGAGGACTATTTTTTAGCGAGTAAAGCACTGCCTTGGTGGGCGATTGGTGCTTCGTTAATTGCTTCAAATATTTCAGCTGAGCAAATCATCGGTATGTCAGGCTCTGGCTATGCTATGGGACTTGCAATTGCTTCTTATGAATGGATGGCCGCTATTACTTTAGTGCTGGTCGGTAAGTATTTATTGCCTATATTTTTGAAAAATGAAATTTATACCATGCCACAGTACCTTGAACAACGCTTTGATAGCCGCGTAAAAACGACATTAGCGTTATTTTGGTTAGCGGTTTATATTTTTGTTAATTTAACTGCAGTACTTTGGTTGGGCGGTTTGGCAATTGAAGCCGTTGCAGGTGTTGATTCTACTTTAGGCATGATTTTTCTTGCGTTGTTTTCCATTGCTTACTCATTGTATGGCGGCCTAAAAGCTGTGGCCTACACCGATATTTTACAAGTTGTTTTATTGGTGTTTGGCGGCTTGTTCTTAAGTTACTTAGCGCTAGACGCTGTTGCTGATGGACAAGGGATAATCGCAGGTTTTGGTATTTTATCCGAGCAGTTACCGGGACATTTTGACATGATCCTATCTGAGGACAATGCTAATTACATGAGTTTACCGGGCATTTCTGTCCTTGTTGGTGGTTTATGGGTGATGAATTTAAGTTATTGGGGCTTTAATCAGTACATTATTCAGCGAGCGTTAGCGGCTAAAAATATTGCAGAAGCGCAAAAAGGCATTGCCTTTGCTGCTTATCTAAAACTATTGATGCCTGTTATTGTGGTATTACCTGGGATTGCTGCTGTGGTGTTATATCCTAATTTATCTTCACCAGACTTAGCTTACCCATCAATGATGAGCTTAATGCCTGTAGGTATTAAAGGACTTGTTTTTGCTGCATTAGTTGCGGCAATTGTCTCCTCTTTAGCGTCAATGACAAATTCAATTTCAACCATCTTTACCATGGATATATATTCAAAACTCAAGCAGGGGGAAACTCAGCGTCATTATGTCATGATCGGCCGTATTGCGACGCTTGTATCTTTAGCGGTTGCGTTACTTACGGCAAGACCGTTATTAGGACAATTTGAGCAAGCTTTTCAATATATTCAAGAGTTTACTGGCTTGTTCACGCCAGGTATTGTGGTGATTTTTATCACCGGAATGTTTTGGAAACGTGCTACCTCATTAGGCGCGCTAGCTGCGGCGATAGGTTCGGCTATGTTTTCTATTGCCTTCAAGTATTTACTGCCTAATCTACCCTTTATGGATAGAATTGGTCTTGTTTTCTTACTTTGCTTAGCGTTAACCGTTATTGTCTCTTTAGTCGATAAACCTTCAGACCATGACCATAGTGTTAATGTTAATGAAGTGAGCTTTAGCACGGAAACTGGTTTTAATATTGCCGCTATAGGTTGTGTAATGATTTTAACTTTTTTCTATGTCACTTGGTGGTAATGCCATTCTATTTGCTTTAAATTGTCCGGCTATTTCGATAGCCTTTAATATGTCTTTCACGAGAGTAAATCGAATGTTGTTGTGTTAATTGTCGCCACTTTTAGGCTAAACCATCAAGGTAGTATTTAGTATGACGCGTAGAATAATTATTACCTTGCTAGGCTTCTTACTGATAAACGGCCAAGTTTATGGTGATAGCAATGTTCATGCGGGTATTGATGCTAACAGCAATGCTGAAGCAGCTTGTGTAAGCTGTCATCAAAGTGAGCAGACGCAATGGCAAAAGTCTGATCATGCCAAAGCCATGGCGCTGGCAAGTCCGGCAACGGTTAAAGCAAACTTTAATCGCCAAGAGGTTAATCACTTTGGTCAAAAAGCTTATTTCTATCGTGAAAATAAGCACTACAAAGTTGATATTTCTTACGGTGAAATATCGAATACTTATACAATTAAATACACCTTTGGCCATTACCCCCTTCAACAATATTTAGTGGAAACAAAGCCCGGTCGTTTACAAGTTTTACCCTTTTCTTGGGATGCTCGTGCCAGTGCAGAAGGCGGCCAGCGTTGGTATCATAATTATGCTCATGAAGAAATTAAGCCTGATGATCGGTTACATTGGCGCCAGCCTTTGCAAAACTGGAATGGTATGTGTGCTGATTGTCACTCTGATGGCTTGGTACGAAATTATGATGCGAAAAATGATAGCTTTACTAGCCAATGGCAAGGCATAAATGTTGGCTGTTCATCTTGCCATGGCAAAATGAAAGAGCATGCCGAACAACAACCTCGAAACAAACCTTTGCCAAAAAATACGATTCAAGTAAGTAAACCTGTTGGGTATTGGCAACGAAATATTAGCCAAAAAACGGCTAACTGGCAGGGAATAAAACGTGACAATGCGTTTATGGATAAATGTTTTGTTTGCCATGCTTTGCGTGCGCCACTCACTGACGGTATTGATAGCACTAAAGCCTTTCTTGATCAATTCACACCGACATTACTAAGCACTGCTATGTATCATGCTGATGGTCAAATTAAAGAAGAAGTTTATGTTTATGGCTCTTTCTTGCAGAGTAAAATGTATGCCGCAGGTGTTAACTGTCTCGATTGTCACGACAAACATACCATGAAGTTAAAAATAGCCGGCAATGGCTTATGTCTGCAATGTCACAGTAATGATGTATACAATGCGCCTACGCACCATCAGCATCTTGAAGACTCGTCAGGTAGTCAATGTGTTAATTGTCATATGCCAAATAACCGCTATATGGGCGTCGATGACAGAAGAGATCATAGCTTTAAAATTCCACGATCTGATATCTCAACTGCCTATGGCAGTCCAAATGCTTGCGTTAAATGCCATAGTGATAAAGATAATCAGTGGGCTAGCAATGCGCTTAAAAATTGGTTTGGCAAGCCAAGTGCGCTGAGTGAGACACGACTTAGTTACTATCGACTACAAAGTGGAAAACAGATAAGTCTGTTAGAACACTTAGCCATTGTGGCCGATGAACAGCTTGATGTGATCAGCCGTGCAACTGCCTTGCAATTACTCAGTACTTCTCGCCAGCAAGTTACTGTTGAACAGCTAACGCCTTACGTTAAACATCAAGAAGAGCTGATACGTTTAGCAGTAGCAAATGCCGCGAGTTTGCTGGTAAGTAAGCAACGTGTGGAACTGCTTCAGCCATTACTTCGTGATAATTTAAAAGCCATTAGAGTAGCAGCGGCGAAGTCATTGCTTGATGCTCAATTGGCAAGCCAAGATATGGCTATATTTAAGCAAGCTTTTATCGAATTGCAGCAAGTGAATGAGCTTAATAGCTGGCGCGGCGAAGGCCGATTAAATAAAGCCATGACATCATTTTATCTTGGTGAATTTCAACAGGCTGAGCAGGGATTCTTGGCGACAATATCGATAGAGCCATATTTTGATGTCGGTTATCGCAACTTGGCTGATTTTTACCGCATGATGCAACAGCCTGAACAAGAGCAAACCGCTTTACGTAATGGCATGAATAAGTTGCCAAAAAGTGCGGCGCTAAAATATGGCTATGGCTTATATTTAGTGCGGCAACAGCAGCATAAACAGGCTATCGAATATTTTGAAAAATCGATGCAACTTGAGCCTTTATCTGAGCCTTATGTTTATGCCTATATATTATCATTAGACGGACAAGGGGAGTCGGCTAAGGCACTTAGCGTTTTGCAGCAACACCTTACAAATAGCCCATTTAGTCAACAATTAAAGCTACTCGGTGTTTCGTTAGCACAAAAGTCTGGAAATAAAGCGATGTATGACTGGTTTACTGCGCTGTAGCATTTAGCTAAGCATAGAAATCACATATAAAATATATTTGCCTTGATGAAAGGACGTGAAGCTCAGGTAAGAGCCGAGCTAATCCTAATCCGAGACCACTATGAAAAGTTAAATTTTTGACAAAAAAAAGCGTTTACCTGAGTCAGATAAACGCGTTATAAAAACATGAAACACTAAGGGAATAAAGCCTCTCATATATTATGAGTGTGTGGTTGCGTTAAAGTTCCATTTAGCCAGAATTAATTTTCAAAATTGTTACTGTTGTGCGATAGGGTATGGGCTGATAGAAGATAAAGCTAATGTTTGCTGGCTAAAAATCTTACCATCAACATTTTTTAAGCTCAGTTTGATCTCAGGATCGGCTTGTTGCCAATCAATAAGCAATTCTCCATAGTTGACTTTGTGGGTAAATTCTCCGACCCGATGTTTATTCGGGCTGACCTCTTTCCATTCCTCAGTTAAGCCTGAGCTGGTCACTTCCCAAAGCGGATAGTCGAGGTTGGCGGTTACTTTCGACATTTCTCCCCAATGTGTGTCACCACTGATGATAACAACGCCGTTCACTTGGTACTTTTTGATTAGCGTTAATAGTCTGTTTCTGTCATGTGGAAAGTTTGCCCACGACTCCCAACCAGTAAACTCTGGTAACAGTTGTAAACTAGAGCCGATAACCTTAATGGCTGAAGGTTTCTGTAATTCTGACTCAAGCCACTGCCACTGTGTTTCTCCTAGCATGGAAGCGGTTTTTGACTCACTTGGGCTATAAGGTCCCATATTTTTTTTCTTGCGCTTAAATTGATAATCGATCATGGAAACACTGTTAAGCGCCGGTCTATTCCAACGTAAATCAGGCAAAATAACATGGACTTTTTGTTTCGCTTCACCGTACATGTAGGAAGTATAAATGCCATCTTTTCGGCTATACCGTTGAGAGTTTTTTGGCTCTTGCCAAAAATCTAGCATTAACTTTCTCGAGGCTTCTTTTGCTTTGTATTCAACGCCAGCATCATTTTCGCCAAAGTCATGGTCATCCCAAATAGCGATAGTGGGCGTCGCTGCACGTAGGGCTTTGATGCCAGGCACTTGCTTTAAACGTTGATATTTTTCTGCCATATCTACCATGTTGACGGTATCACCATAGATATTGTCACCAAGAAAAATAAATAAATCAGCATTTTCACGATTTATCGCATTTAATATCGGCATGGCTTTGTCTTGGTTTGAGCATGAGCCAAAGAGTATTTTTTGCGCCATCGTTTCAGAAGATAATAAGACTAAACTTGTTGTGAGCATTAGTGCGAGTAATGATTTCTTCATTAAAATACTTCCTTAATAAATGCACCAGCATCAGGATTAAAAGCTTTTGGGTTTTCATTTAACAGCATTAACGCAGTGGCAGCAATTTGCTTTTGTTTTACTTCTGTTTTTGTTTTTATTTGCCCGCGAGCGTTAACGCCAGGCCCCATAGCGGCAAACCAAATATGTTCAGAGCCGACAATACCGCGAGGAAATTCATTTAAATTCTTCATATAACTTTGCACAGCAAGCGCAGAAGCATGATGTTGCCAATCGTTTGCCTTGCTACCTCTACCATGATCTGTGGTGATCATTAATACGGTATTATTTTTATATCCTGGTGTTTTTTGTACTGTTTGCCAAAGATCAGCAATAAACTTATCCGTTTGATGTGCTGAATTTAAATAGCTGTCGTAATGACCATCATGCGCGAAGTCATCGGTTTCACCGAACGAGATAATCATTGCTTTAGGTTGCTCTGTCAGTAAATAATCTTTTGCGAATCGATAAGTAAAACTATCTAAGCGCACGTTATGCCACGGACTCGGTATTTCTTGCTGTAGTTGATTGAGCAAAGAGACCTGAGTTGATAATGCATAACCTTGTGCCGGCATAAAGCCAGCATTAACATGGAGCTTACTGCGCTCAGCATTTAAAATATAAGGTAGAACGTCCCAACTACCAAAGGCAGCAAGTTTACCGTCATATTTAGCTTGATTATTTAACCACTCTAAAAAGGATATTTGCGGATTTGGCTTTTTTGCATTGCTATCTAGTGAGTGGTCAACTACACCGGTAAAAATCTCACTATAGCCGGGGTAAGAAAAATGCCATTGATTAGCAATTGACATCTTAGAGCCGATATTTCTATTGCCGATCACCATGCCTTCTTTTGCCATTGTTTGCCAAAAAAACGGCATTAGTAATGTTCGACGTTTTTTTTTATTTTCGTGCCAAAATTTATCTTTAACATCGAAGCCATCACGGACAAATTTTTTATTATTCAGTAAGTCAGCATCAGCGCCAGCAAATAACTCTTGCCAACGAAGGCCGTCAATAGTCACTAAAATCAAGTTCGGGCTTGTGCTTGGTGTTGTTGATGGCTCTTGTGCTGCTAGTGCTGCAGTGCTGACACTAAAAAAAGTCACCATTAAAGCAATGAACTTATACATACATTTATTCCTTTTAAAATAGCTTAAGCCAAGCACAGTGCTTGGCTTAAAAATCAACTATTTGACTTTTTAGCTAAAAATTAGCAGTTAAGGTCATTGAAGCGGTTCTAGGTGCGCCAATAAAGAATGTTGTGCCATTACCTGTGCCAGTAGATAAGTAACTCTCGTCAGTAATATTGGTGACAACAAAGGCGATATCCATTGAGCTAATGGCGTTGTTGTCAAAATTAACAACATAATTCGCGTTCATATCGAAGGTTGTGTAAGAGTCCGCTACGCCGCGTTCGCCAGTGTATTTTCCAGAGGCACCAACAGAGAAGTTGCCTTTAGTGTAGTCGGTCGACAAAACAAACATGTCGTCAACCGAGTCGACAACTTTATCACCAGCGGCAAAGCCAGGGGCATTACCGACATAGCTTGAGTCATTATTGGTGTAAGAAGAATAAATGCTCCATTGCTCGTTCAGACGATAACTTAAGCTTAACTCAAAACCGTCAGATTCGATGCCACCAACATTAAGATAAGAGCCGTTAGTGCCGATGCCATAATCAATACCGCCAGTGTCACTGCCAGGGGCAATAAAAGTAATGCGGTTATCAAAATCGATAGTGTAGTAAGTAGCGGAAAAGTTAATATCTTCATTGCTATAACGTAAACCCAAATCAATATTTTTAGCCGTTTCAGGGGCAATGCTGTCTAAGGTTGACGCGTCACGCTCTAAAACACCGTCTTTAATTGCTGAAAAGTTCTCACTGAAACCGGCAAATAGTTCGATTGAATCGTTTAATTGATAAATAGCACCTGTGCTAAATAGTATGTCGGAATCACTATTGACTTTTCCGGTGATTTCACCAGTAAAGGTATTCGTTTTTTCGATATCAACTAAGTACTTTTGTACGCCGATGTTCAGTGATAAATCGCCAAAATCTAGACTGTCTTGTAGGTGTAGCTTTACGGTATCAGTTTGAAATTTGTTACTGTACTGTGTCCAATATGGCGTTTGGTCAAAGTGATGATAAACACGAGCATCAATCACTTTATGCCAATCGCGTGATTCAATACGCTCATTTGACTCAGCCCATAAACCAAACTGAATATCATTGATACCGATTGACCAGCTAACATTGGCGGTTAAACCTATGCGATCTTTTTCATAATGGGTATGGCGATAGGACATAACGGGTACCGCGCTGCTGCTGTAGCAAGCGGGATTCAATTCAGGACCTGAATCCCAAGGCCAAGCAAGGTTTTCGGTGCAACCTGCTTGTGGGGCTAATGGTGTGCCATTTTGGTCGGTAAAACCATAAGATGCACCAATACTGCCACCTTCAGTTACTGTGTTGCCACTTTCATCAACCGCAGAAATTAAGTAGGGCGGTATCCAATCACCGCGACCTTCATTTTTATGATAATAAGGACTTACTTGCAAAGATAAGCTATCGGATAGCTGATAATCAAACTTAACGTAAGCTAGCGTATTTTCGCGCAATGTCGACCAACCCTCAGCAAACATCTGGTCAAAGTGTGGTACACCGGTCCAGTTCCATGTTAATTGATCCCAATCTGGTGTCTGTTCAAATTGTTCAATGCTAACCGAATTGTAGTTATCTTCATCGGCATCATCGTATGATATACGACCAGTGATCGTTAAGTTATCCAATTCAGTTATAAACTTAGCTTCAGCATGTTGACGCGCCATACCACCGTTTGAGCCTTCACCCACCCAACGACTAGTCGAGGTGGAAGAGTAGCTCATATAAGCGTATGTATTATCAAAAATTTGACCGGTATCATGGCGAATGAAATAACGCGAAGCGTCATGATCGCCGTTGGTATAAGCAAACTTTGTTGTTGCATCAAAAGCTGGATCAGCACTGACAAAATTAAATGTACCGCCTAGCGCTTCTAATGAGGCGGAAGAAATATCAGAAGTACCCTGTGAAACCTCAATTGTTGCCATGTTTTCACTATCTAAATAGCGATTTGCTTTTGTGCCGCCACCGTAGTTTGAGCCACCATTTGGAATGCCATCGACCGTCATGCCCAATTGTTGTTGGTTACCGTCAATTGAAAAACCTCGCATGGTAATTGATGTTGACCAATCGTCACCACCAAAAGCATCACCTTCATTAATACTGATGCCAGGTAAATTATCCATGACTGATAACACGCTGCTAACTGAAGATTGCTGCTTAACCATGCTAGGGTCAATAACATGGTTGGCATGAGAGAGCTTTTTAGCCACCACAGAAACTTCTTCTAATATTGTTTCGTTATCTTGTGTGTCATTTGCCACAGCGGGTATTGAAAGGGCAGTTGTGATCGCCATGGCGATCAAGTTCCTAGAATGTTGAATAGTCATGTTGTTCCCTGAGTAAGTATTATTTACGGCTTTTATTTGCGGGAGACTATGCAGTTTTTTTGTGTCGAATTATTGACTTAACGGTGACAGTTTAGTGATGTAATTATTGCAGTTATTTGAAATGATAGTTTAATCATTAGGCTGGAATATTTTAATTTTAAAACTATTTATCAAAAAATACTTGGCTATTAGTCGTTGCTGTTGAGTTGGTATTTTTAAGTTATAAGGACTAAGTTCTGAGGGCAAGGGCAATAGCTGTAGCGCAATTCATTATATAATGAGCTTGTTTATTTACTTTTAAAAAGACAAAAAAAAGCGTTCATCTGAATCAGATAAACGCATTATAAAAACATGAAACACTAAGGGAAATAACACTCTCTCGTATAGTAAGAGTGTTGGTTTAAGAAAAAGTTCAATATGAATGATATTTTATTTTTTCATTTATATTTATTAGTCAATAAACCTGTTTTTATTGTCAGCATGGTGTTGATGTTTAGAGAAGTAAAAAGAATGAGAACGCCTTATCCAATAAAACTCAGGATTCTTTCTATTACGTTGATTTTTATAGTTTTAATTGTTGTTTTTGGTTGGCTTTGCTAACAAACCAGATTATAGAAATCTTTAAAAACTGATAAAATAGATTGTTAACCCTAAGAAAGTAACGTCATGATGATAATAAAGAAATAACACGTGAAAAATTGATACTCTTGTCGGTATCATTAATTGCTGTTGCTGGCAAAGCCGCTAGCAAATATGAGCGGCTAATCTCGTTAATTGTCTAAGGCAATAGTTGACTGATGTAGCGGCGGGTTGCGTTTAGCGACACTCTCCTATACTGCTGTAATTTTGGGGTCAACTTGAGTTAAAACAATACTTTTACTTTCACAAATAACATATCGGTTACGACCATTGGTTTTCGCGTCGTAAAGTGCAATGTCAGCCTTTTTTACTAGTTCTTTGGGGGTTTTAGCATGTTCAGGATAGATACTAACCCCTATTGATGTTGTTACCTGTCCTAATGTTAAACCTCGATAGGTGAGATTTTGTTCGGCACTGGCTTGGCATATTTTATCTGCACATATCGCAGCTTGTTCAATGCTTGTATCGGGTATAATAATGGCAATTTCTTCACCTCCTACTCGACAAATAACATCTTCTTTTCTCACCGTATTTCTCAATAACTCAGCAAAAAACTTTAAAACATAATCTCCTGCATCATGCCCAAAATTATCGTTGAATTGTTTAAAGTGATCGAGATCTAGCATTAACATGGCGCAATTTTTTTCATGGCGAGTAGCGCGATTTAGTTCTAGCTCTAATGTTTGTTCCATATGCCTACGATTAAATAATCCCGTCAATGGATCTCTTATCGCTTGATTTCGCAATGTCTCTTGCAAACTTAAATTAGCAAGAGATAAACCTAAATGCTCAGCTAGTGTAAACGCAATGCTTTCCATCTCTGGCGTAAAATCATCTCCAACAATAATATGGAAAACGCCTAATGTTTGCCCATGAGCTAAAAGCGGTATACAGAGTGCATCTTGATGTTTATTTTCCATATGAGCACATGTTTGAGACGATAAGCTATCTTCTGAAAAATGAAATTTACCTTTTCTTAAACTCCAACATTCATCTGGTGAATATACGTGTGTACCAGGCCAATTACCTCCCCATTTAATTTTCATTTCAACGAGATTTCGTGAAGAATTTACGAGAGAAATTGAGCATGGGCGATTGCCAATTAAACGCGGCACAATATCTTCCACAACGCCTTCAACTTCGTTAATGTACTTACACGCCGCTAACATGCTAACTAGACGCTGTAATAGTTGAATGTCTTTTGTACGTTCATTGACCCTATTTTCTAATAAAATTTGTTCTTTTGTTATCGACTTTTTTAATAGCTGGCTGAATGTATACAACAAGCCACCAATTAATATAAAAGCACTTATGGCCATTAACGCGAAGATCAAACGTAGCTCTTCAATTGCATTTTCGTAATCGCTGATGTTCATACCAACTCGAACAATAAGAGTAGAATCATTATGCTGAAAACGTTTTGCAAAATAATACATTTGTGTATTCCATGCTTTGCTAAAGCGAATACTTTTCCCCCATCCTTTATTTAAGGACTGAATAACCTCCTCAAAATTACTGATATTGTTAACTGCCACATATTCTTTTTGTGATTGTAGTGAATCACCTAAAACATCGCCTTGTTCATTAAAAATATTTAGACGGTAGTTAGGGATTACCATGCTGATATTATCAATAACTAGCTGCATGTCATCGTTTTCAGCTTGAATGCGAACAATAGAGTCATAGGTAACATCAATAACGCGTGATAGTTCTGATTCATTGCGTTCAAAAAACCAATCGCGTAGGGCAAATTCTAAAGTAAGAAAAGCGAGCATGCTAAAAAAAGCTAGGGCTACAAAAGGTAAGATAAACAAAGTCCGTTGATTTAATTTCATTCCATTAACTAATATTCAGGTGGCAATACTTAAAGTGTAGTGTAAGAAATAACAAAAAGGGGCCTCTAAAAATTATTATATGGTTCGCTAGAATACAACCTAATACCAGAGCACAAAGCCGTTGAATAAGAACTCTTACTTTATTTGAAAATATACAGGTTGATTATGACCCTGTAACAATATCTGTGTAAGTACCAATTTTAAATATAGTCTGATATACGGTCTTCGAATTCAATCATAAAACGATTCAAGGCCGATTTCCAATTTCTTATTGGCATAGTCCATTTTTTCGATGCTTGAGTAATAGCTAAGTAAATGACTTTCTTAGCCGAATCATCGTTGGGAAATACCTTCCTGTTCTTAACCGCTTTTCTTATCACGCTGTTTAATGATTCTATCGCATTCGTGGTATATATCGCTTTGCGGATATCATTAGGGTAAATAAAAAGAGTGTTCAGGTTATCCCAATGACGTCGCCAGGAAGCTGATATGCTGGGATATTTATCATCCCAACGCGCTGAGAATGCATCTAAAGCCTTCAAGGCTTGCTCTTCATTAATCGCTTGGTAAATCGTTTTTAGGTCTTTGGTTACCGACTTATAATCGTTATAAGGAACGAATTTCAGTGAATTTCTTACCATATAAACGATACATAGCTGTATTTGGGTATTTTCAAATGCGGCATTAATGGCATCAGGAAAACCTTTTAAGCCATCAACACAAGCAATAAGAATGTCTTGAACACCTCTATTTTTCAATTCAGTGAGTACGTTAAGCCAGAATTTAGCCCCTTCATTTTCAGAGAGTCACATCCCCAATAAATCTTTTTGGCCTGTGACATCTACACCTAGCGCCAAATAAACCGCCTTATTGATAACCTTATTTTCCTCTCTGATTTTTAAGCGAATACAGTCCATATACATGATTGGATAAACAGGCTCTAACGGCCTTGTTTGCCATTCATCAACTTTTTCTATTACCGCATTGGTCACACGAGAAATTAAGGTGGGAGAGACTTCTGCACCATAGAATTCATCAAATGAATCGACAATATCACGTGTCGTCATCCCTTTACCGTAGAGATATAATATCTTGTCGTCCATTGAGGTAAAGCGGGTTTGGTTTTTCTTTACAAGGAGTGGCTCAAAACTGCCATCGCGGTCACGCGGTGTGTTTAGCTCAAATTCACCGTCTTCGGTCTTCATTTTTTTAGCGCTAAAGCCGTTGCGGTTATTGGGGGTATTGGCTTTTTCATGTTTAGCGTAACCAAGGTGGTCGTCTAGCTCGGCATTCAATGCGGCTTCAACAGTAACCTTGGTTAGCATGGCTCTAAACTTATCTAAATCTTCACCTGTTTTAATGCTTTTTGCGGCTTCTTGTGCAAAAGCTTCAAGTTCTTTCTGGTTCATGTGCTCTACCTTTCTTTGACCCTGTTAGGGTAACTGATGAAAAGTACTTACACAAAATCTGTTACAGGCTCGATTATTCATCACCTTGCTATGGTGGTAACAATGTCATTAACTTAAGGATTTAGCACATACGTTTATAATTCATTGGGTACTCATTTGTCTTGTTTCTACGGTCTTGTCGGAAAAACTTACGATTGGGCCGAATAACACTTAAATATCTTTGATATTTTACTTATCAGTAGTTCAGATAACTCAAACTCAGCTAGTTTCATAGGGAATCCCACAACATTATCTTTGAGTTGGTTTATAGCAAAGGTGAAATTGACTTTATACTCATATAGCCTTTTATTCTTAGGCATCTTTATTATTTGTTTTGCAAAAACAATAGCGCTTAACGCATGGTGTTTACCTGCAACTCAACCACACTGATACTGATTACTTTGCGCAGTGCGCTTACTTTTGCCAAAAAGAAAGGCACACTGTGCAACGTAAGATGAGATTATATTTGTAAACCAGCTGAAAACCTTTAGTTGGTTAATGGATGCCTGCCTTATTTTTTCTTTGCTCTGGCTCTATTTGTTTTTTTAACTGGTTTCTTTTTCTTGGTTTGTACAGGCGCTTTTGAAAACTCTTTATGGAAAGGCTGTTCTGTAACAACAGGAATGGCTTGCCCTATGCTATTTTCAATATTAGTTAATTGCCTTACATCATTTTCTACAGCAAATGATATCGCCATGCCACTTTTCCCTGCACGAGCAGTTCGTCCTATCCGGTGTATGTAGTTTCTAGGGTCTTCAGGAAGGTTGTAGTTAATAACTAAGGTAATATTATCAACATCAATTCCACGCGCAGCAACATCGGTAGCGACTAATACTCTTAAAGTAGACGCTTTAAAGTTTTGTAACGCTTCTTCTCTAACGGCTTGTGTTTTACCACTGTGAAGGCTAGCGGCAGTTATCGATGCTTTTTCGAGGGCTTTAACAATGATGTCAGCGCCATACTTTGTTTTACAAAAAATGAGCACTTTTTTATAGTCAGCTTTTTCCAAGATATTAAACAGCAAAGGGACTTTATTCGATTTTTCAAGGTGGTATACACTTTGATTAACCAAGTCGATAGTAACCGTTTCAGCGGTAATTTGAACTTTGGTTGGTTCGGTTAATATGGCTTGTGCAAGTATCTCTATTTCAGCAGGCATAGTCGCTGAAAATAAGAGTGTTTGCCGCTTTTTTGGTAGTTTAGATATGATGCTTTGAACATCGTTAAAGAACCCCATATCAAGCATGGTATCTGCTTCATCTAATACAAATACTTCTAAGGCCTGAAAGTTTATATCGCCGGTTTCAATTAAATCCAATAACCTGCCAGGAGTGGCCACTAAAATATCAAGTCCAAGTGCGATAGCGTCAACTTGCGCTTGTCTTCCTACACCACCATAAACCACCTTAGTTTTAAGTCCTAAACCATCAGAGTAGTCATTAATGTTTTGCATTATTTGCGAGGCAAGCTCACGTGTGGGTGTTAATATGAGCGAACGCGTGCTCTTAGCGTTGATCTCAATTTTATTTCGGCCAAAATTATTGATAATAGGTAATGAAAAGGCCGCAGTTTTTCCTGTTCCTGTTTGCGCGATACCAAGAAGGTCATTGCCCTTAACAAGCACAGGGATACATTCTTTTTGGATTGGAGTGGGCTGTTTATAGCCTTTAAGACTAACGCGGTCAATAATTGACTCTAAAAGTGAAAATGCTTTAAATTCTGACATGCTGGCTCGGGGGTCTTTAATCAATAGGCTGCTATTCTAGCAGAGTGCTTTAACATATTTAAGACGTATTCAGTATGGCTGGTGCTGAAAAAACTCCACAAAATATCTTACAAAAAAACAGTTGAGATGATTTTAACTTGTTAGCAATAAGCACTTTAGGCTGATTGTTGCCATTGGAATCAGATACCTGAACGATAACTAATGCCACCTAGTTTAGATAGGGATTGAACGTAATAAAGAGCCCGCTCTGCTACAAAAGCCGTTGTTCAAGCAATTGCATCGACAATTGTTCTCGCCGCTGTGAAATGATATTGGTAATGCCCTTGTTAAACAGTTTTTTAAAATTAGTCTACACTCGCGAAGCGAGAGCCTATTTTTAAAAGTCCATTTGGACGTATTGTTATGTGAATAGCTCGTAGTGAATTATACTCATTCAAGAGGCTAAATATTGGTCATTCTAAAATAATTACTACTTCTGTCGCATTTATTCAAGACAATGCAGTTACTGCAATCTAACATACATTATTCTAAATAATCATGAGAATTGTGCTAATGAAAAGCCTAAAGTTTAAATATACCATCCTCTATGTGAATAATGTCGAAAATACACTCAAATTTTTTGAACAAGCCTTTGGCTTTAAACTGAAGATGCTGCATGAAAGCGGTGACTATGGTGAGCTTGACACCGGAGGTACAACACTATCTTTCTCGTCGCTAGCACTAATGAGCAACATTGGAAAAAATCCTGCTCAAGTTAATCCAGCAAGCCCTACGTTTGAAATAGCATTTGAAACAAGCAATGTACCAGCCGCCCTTGCTAAGGCATTAGCTGCGGGGGCAAAACTTGTTCAAGATGCAGAGGATATGCCTTGGGGACAAACTACTGCTTACGTTTTAGATAATAATGGTTTCTTGATTGAGCTATGTACGCCGGTATCAGCTTAATCGTAGCCTTTACTAAACAATTGGCGGATGATGTTTGGAGTGTTGCGCATTTGCGATGGGCTGCGATCAAACCAGCGTTTGAATTCGCGGCTCATATGCGCTTGGTCAGCGTAGCCATGCATTTCGGCTATATCAGCGAGAGAATTTGATTCAGCTAGCGCTCTTGCTGCTCTCCTAGCTCTTGCAAGAAGAATCCAATAAATGGGCGTTCGATCAGTTCCTTTGCATATTAACCTTTGTAGGGTTCGAGAACTGACACCAAGTGTTTTGGCAGTGCCTTTTACTGAATCCATATTTGAAGCTAAACAGTTAAGTGCTTCCTCCACAGAGCGGTTTAAGCTAGTGAAATCATTTAATCGATTCGAAATTTCATCGAAATTATAGTTATTACCTTGAATTGATTCGATGAGTTCTTTTTCGGAAAAAGTAACTCCAGGCTTCATTCTATAACCTGAAAAAAATGAGTTAGGATTTATTGAAAATACTTCCGTTTTATCAAACAAAGGAGATATAAACCAAAAAGGCTTTTTATCTTCATCTATTTTCATTATTAGATCACGACAACCGTCGGGTAATATAACAGTAGAGTTTTTTTTGCTGGAATTAGTACTCCATGTTGATAACAAATTTTTATTCATGATTTTTTCACATAGCGCCTATTAAAAGACAAATAATTGCTGGCATTAAATATGCGGCGCAGGAGCAAAAGCCAACTGCTATTTGACTAGATTTAATGACTTGTACGTATTTTTATTTATTTTCACGGTGCCCGTAACTCAATGCTCGAGTAATTTCCCATTTATTATTTACATTACGCCAAACCATCACAAAATCAGTTTTTCCTTCGCATTTTTTAGTTTTAGTTTCACAAAAAATATGAACACCTTCAGTGATTGCACCAAACTCGTTAATTGGGTAGGCTTTGAATGAACCTGCTACAAGTTTACGAGTGTAGTTACCGCATGCGTTTTTTTTAGTATTTGAGATCATACTTTTCCGATCCCAAGTAACACCACCGTTATCGTGGTAAAACTCTACATCAGGAGAAAAATAACTAGCATGTTTTTCTAACTCTTCAGGGCTCTGACAGTTGTTAAAAGATTCAAAAAGCTCTGTATCAAGAACTTTCATTCTTTCCTCCAAAGGAGCTTCATTAGCCAATGATGGCATTGATAAAAATACAAATAAAAACATACTTAATTTTTTCATATAACCTCGATTCCTACTGCATACGTATAACGCCCGCCTAACAGGCGTAAAATGCTTGGCTAAAATTAGGAACGAAGTGACGCAAGCCAAGCTTTTTACGTCCTTTGTTGAGGCGCTTGTTATGTTTCTAATACTCCTCGCCTTCATCACCAACGACTTTGGCACCAAGCAGTTGCGCTAACTGTTTTGCTTTTTT
>PJEL010000893.1_pt1 | contig 33081 bp, 35 predicted proteins | sample 1853271 | NCBI WGS metagenome assembly PJEL01 (sample SAMN08108733, study PRJNA415343) | Invertebrate metagenome, whole genome shotgun sequencing project. | host: Globobulimina | place: Sweden: Gullmar Fjord | collected 2015-08 | reverse complement strand
AAAACCTTTTTCGAGAACGTCTCATGATTACTTCACATACGGATGTTGTAGGCAGTTTACTGCGTCCCCCAGAGTTGCTTAAGGCGCGGGAGGCCAGGGAGGCAGGGCACCTTTCTCATTTGGAATTTAAAGCGCTAGAAGATAAAGCCGTTGACCAGGCAATCGCACTCCAAGAGGAAGCGGGTTTGGAGATTGTTACTGATGGTGAAATGCGCCGGTTGTCTTTCCAAAGCCAGATGACCGAAGCCGTGGAAGGATTTAGCGAATATGACATTAGTGCGTTCCTCTGGGGAGAATGGTATGGGGATAAAGACGTGGGGGATTGGAAGCAGGACCGTCCTAAAACCTTGGGGGTAGTTAGTAAATTAACACGCAAGCGCCACCTTTCAGCAGAGGAGTTGACCTATTTGCGTTCACACACCACCCGTATTCCCAAAATCACCCTGCCCAGTCCGGGATTGTTTATCAATTTCTGGTCTTCAAAACATTCCATTTCCGCTTATCCTACCTTAGATAGCTTTCTGGCAGATGTGGTGGATATTTTACGAGAAGAGGTTGCCGAATTAGTTCGTTTAGGTGCCACTTATATTCAAATCGATGCGCCTCATTATCCATTACTCCTCGATCCTCAAACACGGGCTTTCTATGAGGAGCAGGGTTGGACACTTGATCAATGGTTGTCTCAAGGTATCGAAATGGACAATGCAGTAATGAGTGGTTTTCCAGAAATCACCTTTGGTTTCCACCTTTGACGTGGTAACCAGGGCAGCAGGTGGCTGACCGAAGGGGATTATGGAATAATTGCAAAACCTATCTTTCAAGGAATTCAAGCACAACGATTATTATTAGAATACGACGATGAACGCTCGGGTTCGTTTGAACCTTTGAAGGAGGTGCCGGACGATAAAATGGTTGTATTAGGATTGGTCACGACCAAGAGTTCTCATAGGGAAACCATAGAAGAGTTAACCATCCGTATTAACGAGGCTAGCAGATACATTCCAAAAGAGCGTTTGGCGATCAGTCCGCAGTGTGGGTTTTCTACTTCAATCGTGGGTAATCGGATCACGGTAAAAGATGAAAAATACAAGCTTGGGATATTAGTCGAAACCGCTCAAGAGGTATGGAAATAAGAAGTTCTTAGGAACAGAAAAAATGCAATAAGAGGTAATGAATTGTCTAACAAACAAGGATAGATCGCGCATGGGCAGCCAAGCTAAGTTTAGCGTTGGTCAAGGCCGCTGATGCAGAGATTAAAACTATTAGGAGTTAAGATTATGGAACAAGAATTAAAATCAAAAAAAGGACAATGTCTCTGTGGTGAGGTTACATTCATTGTAAATGGACCTATATCATCATTCCATCTTTGCCATTGTTCCAGGTGCAGACATTCAACTGGGTCAGCACATGCTTCAAACATCTTCACTAAACCAGAAAATATATCTTGGCTGACGGGCAAAGAATGTATTCAGCGTTTCGAGCTCCCTTCAGCTAAAAGTTGGGCAAAGCAATTTTGTAAAATATGTGGCTCAGGGTTACCATATATAAACCGGGCTGGAACACATCTTATAATACCAGCTGGAAGCCTTGAGGGAGAAATTGGACTTGAGCCAGATGATAAAATATTCTGGGATTCAAAAGCTAAATGGGTTGAAACTACATCGGATAAACCTAAATTCCCCAAATATCCAGATAAGTTTTAACATAAGTTTGCAATCTGACGTTTTTCTCCACTTTTCGGAGGGGACTCAAGATTTACTCACATAAAAAAGGAAGAGGTATAAAATTATGCAGACGGGAAAAAATTTTTTAAATTGGGGAAACCCTGGAAAGGCATTTATAACTGGCGCATCTGCCGGGATAGGCCTTTCTTTTGCTAAACATCTGGCGCAATATGGATTTGATCTTGTTTTGCTTGCCAGACGCAAAGACCGTCTACAGGCTATTGCAGATGAACTTGAATCCGAGAACACTATTCGCTGCGAGATAATTCAAGCGGACCTATCGGAGATCGACGATATCACAAAAACCGCAGATTACATCAGTCAAATGGATGAATTGGATATTTTAGTAAATAACGCAGGCTTTGCCACCCTTGGTTATTTCGCGGATGTGCATGTTGAAAAATCCATACGTATGTTGAATGTGCATATTACTGCCACTACGCAATTCACTCATGCAGCGATTAAAGGTATGCTTGAGCGAAAACGTGGAGCAATTATAAATGTGTCATCAATGGGCGCTTTTATATTAACGCCGGGCAATGTTGTATATGATTCCACAAAATCCTTTCTTAACACATTCTCCGAAAATCTTAAGCTTGAAGTTCAAAATACGGGTCTTAGAATTCAGGCATTATGTCCTGGACTTACACGCACAGAATTCCATGAAGTTGGAGACTTAAAAAACTATGACAGAAGTGCCGCACCAGATTCCATGTGGATGTCACCTGATAAAGTCGTGTCGTTATCACTGAAAGCACTGGAGAAAGACAAGAAAATTATATTTATTCCGGGCTGGAAAAAACGACTATCAAAATGGATCATCATGCACAGCTCGTTGGTTCGCAAAGCTTTAACTAGTAAAATTAATAGGGATATCAATAATGAAAATATCTGAATTTAAGCGCTAACATAATATTCGGTCTAACGAAGCAAGTGCTTTAGTCGCAGTCGGATATGAGACTTGTCAGTCTGTTTAATTTTTCCTTAATACCTGTGCCAGATCACCGCTTCGCAGCTGATGGCTTAGTTATACTTGCTGGCGACACTAACAATTAATCATGTAGGAGGATGTTATGTCTGATCAATATAAACGTATTGCAATTGTGACAGGAGCTACATCCGGAATAGGTGAGGCCACCGTGAGAAAGTTTGTTGCCTCTGGTTTTGGCGTGGTCGGCAATGGGCGCAATGCCGATAAGCTTTCTGCCCTGGAAAAAGAGCTCGGAGACGCGTTCCGTGGTGTTGCCGGTGATGCAACCAGTGACACAGTTTTGGAAAAGCTTTTTACATCGGTTACGGATTATTTTGGTAAAACGGTTGATATCGTCGTTGCCAATGCGGGTCGAGGTCTGGGCGGATCCGTTAAAGATGCAGATTTATCACAATTTGAGGATCTTCTGAAAATAAATGTGACGGGTACCCTTGCTCTTTTGCAGAAAGCGGCACAAAAAATTGTGGATGACCAACAAAACGCTTATCCCAAGTCGGCATCCGACATTGTTATTGTGGGATCGGTGGTTGGCAGACACATCTCGCCATTCAGCGCCGTATATGGGTCTTCTAAGTTCGCCGTACATGCACTGGCTGAAGGTCTACGGCGTGAAGTGGGGCCGAAGGGGGTTCGTGTCTCGTTAGTGGAGCCGGGGGCCGTTCTGAGTGGATTTCAAGCAATTGCCGGTTACAGCGACGAGACGGTGCAGGGTTTTAAGGATAATTTTGGACCACTTTTAGTTGGAGACGATGTGGCAAATGCCATTCACTACATTGTCACTCAGCCGCCACATGTGCATATCAGCGACATTATAGTGCGACCTACACGGCAAGATTATCCATAGTCTTTAAGAGGATAACACATTTCTGGAGCCAACGGCTATCGCCGCGGCTCAGAAAAACGTTATACATTAATAGGAAAACTATGAACTATTCGTTTAATCCAAAATCCATCTGGGGACCCAATGGCCGTGCTTTCTCACAAGGTGTAGTGCAGGGTGAAGGGAAAGTACTACATATTACAGGGCAGGTAGCTTGGGATGTTAACAGTAATGTAGTAGGGGATGGTGACTTTAGAAGTCAATTTGAAAAAACAATTGATAATACCCGAGTGATTCTAAATGCAGTCGGCGGTAAATTAGAAGATATTGTTTCAATGACCATCTATTTTTTAAATCGCAACGATTTACCAGTTTTACAAGAAGTCCGGGCGAAATATTTTCAATTAGAAACTGCTCCAGCCAGTATATTAATTCAAGTACCAGGCTTGGTTATTCCTGAGCTATTAGTAGAGTTAGTACCAATCGCAGTTATTCCACATGATCGTTATCATGAAGTTAAAAATGTATAACAAGGCGCTCAACCTCACTACGGCCACGAGCGCGCTATGGTACTGAACACCGTCGTTATCTTTTAAACAGACAATTCTATACTCCTCATATAGATGGTTGTTATATGCATTAACATATGCCTATAATATGTGCATATAGTCATTTTAAAATGGGAGCAAACTATGAGAACGACACTAAATATTGACGACGATCTGATCACCAAAGCCTCAAAATTAACAGGAGTCAAAGAAAAAACTTCCTTAGTCAGACTCGGTCTTGAAGCACTAATTGCAAAGGAAAGTAGCAAACGGCTGGCAAAACTTGGTGGAACTGAAAAAGGACTAAAATCAATAGCTCGTCGGAGATCCTCGAATGCCTGATTTTGTGTTAGCAGACACTTCAATTTGGGTTACTCATTTTAGTGAAGGGGAGCAACATCTAATTCAACTATTGGAGCACGGAATAGTCGCTTGTCATCCATTTATTGTAGGAGAATTGGCCTGTAGTAGTCTAAAAAACCGTGGAGAAATCTTACGATTACTGGAAGCGCTACCAATGGTTGATATCCTTGAGCATTCCGAAATAATGGAGTTCATTGAAACTCGTAAACTCATGAGTATTGGTATCGGATATGTTGATACTCATTTGCTTGGATCATCACTTCTATCAAACATTCCACTTTGGACATATGATAAATCACTGATAAAAGCGGCAAAGTCGTTGCACACTGGCTATACTGTTAACTCTAAAAGATAACAGCAGCATGCACCCGTCCATAAATGCCCACAATTGATCTCACGTTTCTCATGGAACATTGCCCCGTTGGATTAGTAAAAAAATACTGGAAAATTAAGCAAACAGCGTCTGCCTTTGCTAAGATTATCTGAAAAACTCCCCACTTGACATGGTTTACATATTCAAATTGTTATGCGAATGAAACATATTCAGTACTATGCTGTGACTTGTCAGCCTACTTCAATAACTACAAAGCAAAGAAAGTCAGTATGGAAATAAGGGGAACGAATATACACGATGCAGAACAAATTGCATTGATTGTCAGTCAAGCAAATAAGGATGTTGCCGTCCAATTCGAGATAAACTTTGAAAACAATCCAAAACATCCATCATTTTATACAAGGGATTGGGTGCTTTCAGATTTCACCAGAGGGGAGCAATACTTTATTTGCAGCATGAATAATGTCGATACGGGCTGTGTGGCATTTGAGCAGCCTGACCCGGACACTGCATATTTGAATAGATTGTCTGTGCTGCCAAAATATCGGCACAATGGAATTGGCACATTGCTGGTTAATCATATTCTTGAATATTCCAAATCAAAAAATATAAAATTCGTCAGTATCGGGATTATTGCTGCTCATGAAGTCCTGAAAAAATGGTATGCTTCCCTGGGATTTATTGAAGGAGAAACTCAGAAATTTGACCATTTACCCTTTGATGTCACCTATATGCGTTATGAACTATAAATCCGCGAATAAGCCAAAACATTGAGGCGATAGCCGCTGAATAGGCTTTTACCAGAGTCCCAGGCAACGAAAACCCCGCATTGATACCTTCCCAAAATTGCTAAATTATCCGGGCCAGAATATAATGGTGTTACACTTGCTATCCAGGCAAAAGAATAACAAGTAAATGGAGGATGCGATGAACGATAAGGCCGTTCGTGTACATTGGAGTTTCTGGGTTATCAGCACTGTCGCTTTGATCTGGAATGCGATGGGCGTCATAAATTTCTTCGTGCAGATGAATCCGGATGTGCTCTCTGCATATCGTGAGTCAGAGCGCGCGATAGTTATGGGACGACCTCTATGGGCCACAGGTGGTTTCGCGATAGCCGTTTTCGGCGGTGCGCTTGGCAGCCTCCTGCTTCTGCTCAGAAAGTCGGCTGCGACCTATTTATTTATCACGTCGGTACTCGGCATGATTGTGACTATGATCCATGCCCTTGGTGTCGGTATCGACTTTGGAGTTGGCGAGATCCTGGGGATTATTCTGATGCCGCTGGCGGTGGCAGCTTTTTTGATCTGGTATGCTAAGCGAGCCGAGAGAAAAGGTTGGATAAACTAGAAACAAAGGAATGAATGAAGTTGAAACGTAAAAAGCTATGGGGATTGTTGTTGCTTGTTGGTGGCATTGTGGTGGTGGCTGCCTATATGATTCTATCCCTTCCTGTTTTTGGCGGAAGAATTTCGGGAGAAAGACTGAACCGTGTGCAGGCGAATCCACAATATAAAGATGGCAGTTTTGTGAATGTTGAGACCCAGGCATCTTTTAATCTCGCTGATATCAGTTCGTTTCTGACGGAATCATTTTTTTATGATGAAATTCGGACTCCGCCTTCCAGCATTCCTGTCGTTTCTGTCTCTGCTTTATCCTTAAAGACGTCGCCGACCCCGATTCTCAGAGCATTTTGGATTGGACATGCCGGTGTCTTTATAGAAATCGATAGCGTCCGTTTGTTAATTGATCCGGTGTTCTCAGACTATGCATCCCCTTTTGATTTTGGACCGAAGCGCTTCCATCCTCCTCCGATCGCTCTTCAAGATCTACCAAAAATCGATATGGTGTTAATCTCTCACGATCATTATGATCATCTGGATATGAAAACCATCATGTATCTGGCGAAACGAGGCACCCAATTTTTTGTACCTCTGGGGATTGGGGCACATTTGGAACGTTGGGAAGTACCTAAAAGTCAGATTCGGGAGCTGGCATGGTGGGAGGATCAAATGTTAAATGGTTTAAAAATCATTTGCACGCCCACACGTCACTACTCGGGACGAGGACTCACCGATTACAAGCAGACGCTTTGGTCGTCCTGGTCCGTCATTGGGCCGAAACACCGATTTTACTACAGTGGTGATACCGGATACTCAAAACACTTCAGAGAAATTGGTGAGCGTTTTGGGCCCTTTGATATGAGTTTTATTAAAGTGGGTGCCTATGGGCCGGGAGATTCATGGCTTGATATTCATATGGATCCTGAACAGGCTGTTCAAGCCCATAAGGATGTCAGTGCCAAGCGGATGTTTCCTGTGCACTGGGGAACTTTCAACCTGGCCTATCATGATTGGGATGAACCGATTAAACGGACGCTTCAAGCTGCCAGAGTCGCAGAAATTGATTTAGTCACACCTCGGATTGGAGAGTTTGTTTTTGCCAACAGGGCATTTCAATCCGAGAACTGGTGGGAGTCGGTGAACCGCTGAGGGATCGGATCAGTTCTGCAGTTTATGTAATGGGAACCCGATTTCCTTACTGATGTATTTGACCACGCTGTCATCACTGTTCAGGCCGATAACCTCTGTTGCATATTTTTTTAGACTGTCTTCGGCATTTTGGACTGCAACGGCCCGGTCCGCTTCCTGAAACATCTGGATATCATTATCCGCATCCCCGAAGACAACCAGTTCCGTATCACTGTGACCCCAGTTCTGGACCAGTGTACGGATGGCATTGCCTTTGGTTGCGTTGTGGGCGTGAATACTCAGCCAATGCCAGCCCCGGGAATATTGATTTTCATAGAACTGGGTGATAATTTCCCCAACATGCTGTTTTTCTATCCTATCCTTGAGTCTCGCCAAATTCTCTTCTTTACCAATGACTGTAAAACAGATCACCTGCTCGGATAGTGAGACGCTGAGGTCGTCGACGTGAAACAAGCGTTCATCCAGATTAAGTCGGCGGTCATCCAGATACCACTGCATGCCGGCATTAATCACATGCTGGTAATAGAGGCGTTCTCTCTCACCATTGAAGGTCGAAATAAAGGGTTCGCATTCTGATTCAGCGATCAAAACAAACAGATTCTGCGCCACTTCTGGAGAGAGCTGATTAACGACATGCGGTTTACCCGTTGCCATGTCCGAAATAAATCCACCGTTGAACGAAATGACCGGCAAATTGAAAGTCAGACCAGCAAGGATGGGTTTCATGGAGAAGATGCTTCTGGCGCTGGCAACTGTGAATGGAATCTGTTGCTTCAACATTTCGATTAAAGCTGATCTGCTGAAATCAGAAAGCGTTCCGTCTTTTTGCAGTAGCGTGCCATCCAGGTCAGTGATATAGAGGCGGTTGTTATTCATAGATGCGAGCCTGAGAAGGACATTTTTTTTAGACAAGGGATTAGGGATCGTACAAAAATAACTTGGCATAAACTTTCAGCAAAAAGTCCCAAAAAGACCGGACATTTTGCTGACAGAATGCCATAGCAACGCGTTTCCTTTTCATCAATGGGAAACACTTGAGTAATTTTTGAGCCGACCCTTAATCGATTTTGATCAGGGAACTGTTGTCTTGAATAAAAGGGGGTCTGGAGAATTTCCGAAAAAACTGGTCTACTTTACGGTATCGACGGCATAAAATGTCGGTGCCCTTGTAGAGGCCAACCACAGCCAACATCACGATGATAAACAGGTTGAGACGTTCGGAAAATCCCATAAAATTATCCCCAGCAGCAACCAACAATACCAAACCCAGCACGGCCAACATCACAATCAACGGTTCCAACTTGATCTCGTCAAAATATGGAATTATGGTGATGGAATGGTTTTCATCGAGGCTGAATTTACAGAGGCACTGCACACACCGATAAGTCCCGGCTTCCGGCCGTGGGTACTCTTTCTGACAGTCAGGGCATTTGATGCTGTTTTCCATTATTCGCCTGCTTCATCCGACGGGATGATTTCTGTTTCCTGCTTGGCCGCTGTGATCCAGGTGTTGAGACTACTGTTGTTCAGGACTGTAGTCATATACCGCTGGCTCTGCTCAGACAGATCGATATCATAGGTTAAAAAACGCATCACAACCGGCGCAAACATGCAGTCCGCGATGGAAAAATCGCCGAAGAGCCAGTCGCCTTTTTCCTGATAAGTCTGCCTGCACTCTGACCAGATGTCATCAATTCTGCGCACATCGTTCAGGGCGGCTTCTGAAAGGGTCACTTTTCGTTTGGCACGGATGTTCATTGGCATTTCAGAACGCAGCCCAACGAAACTCGAGTGCATCTCTGCACTGATAGACCTGGCATGCGCCCTGGCAGTCTCTAACTCGGGCCACCCTTTTCCCTGTAAACATTTTTCGGAGACATACTCACAAATAGCCAGTGAATCCCAGACCGTCAAATCTTCATCAATCAAGACAGGCACCTTGCAGGAAGGCGAATATTGGCTGAGGCGCTTTTTTAGATCGTCTCCTGCCAGGGACTCGTTGATCTCCTCAAAGGCCAGGTCAAACTCAGTCATCAGCAGCCAGGGTCGGAGTGACCAGGAGGAGTAGTTTTTGTTTGCAATTACCAGTTTCATGTTTACCTCTTTATCTGTTTTGGGATCAAAATGTCTTCTTGAACAGTACTTTCGCATCATCGGGCCGGTTATAGTCAAGCGTAACCTGAACTCATTCTATGATAGCGTTATCCCTGACACGTTTGCCCACGACAGAGACAATATATGTCATCCAGAGGATGAGTCCGATATGAAGCACATCGTTGGCGTTAAACCAGATGCCTTTCTGCCAGAGTTCTGCGGCTATACCAGATCCGAGGTATAGATAGTAAATCGCCATCACACACCCCAGGAAGAGCCAGGTTACCATCAGGGAAAGATCCAGCGCTTCTCTCAGTTTCAGATACCGCCGGGTATTCACAACAAAAAGCAGTAAATATCCGGGGATGGTGAAAAGAACGAGCAGCCCGAAAGAGATCAGAAACCGATCCGGCATAAAAGCCCCGGTCAGGCAGAGTCCCACATAAATGATCGTGTTTGATAGCGCATAAATCGAGATGGCCTTGCGCATGGTTCTTCCTGCCGAAGAGTAAGCTACGGCAACGACCATGGCATTGACGCTGAGAATTGAGCCCAGATTATATCCGATTTCAACCCAACTGCTGAGAGAGCAGATTGCTCTGCCCGCGCATCTCAGCTCGTAGCTGAAGGCCTGATAGTGAGTTCCCCCTAGTAACGCCTGAACACCCCAAAGGGTCAGCGCAGTTCCCCACCAAAACCTGGATTTTTGATCGTCCCCGGATTTAAAAAAATATCGTCCACAGACAATTGCAAATAAACCCAGGAAATAGACGAAAAAGGTTGATGTGGGCTCCATAAAATTTATATCAATGTTGCCCAGTGTTAGCTTTGCATGGGGGTGCAATTGCAGCCATTTTTCGGGTGTGGCTGCAGGATCCGTTGGGATGCTGCTCAACCGGTCGCATCCTGTTGCGAAGAGAACAATAATCAGCCACTGAAACCAGCGAATCACATTGTTAACCGGCCTTGAATACTGCTGTCTCATGTGACTCCTGTGTATCTATTCCTGATCTCTTTCATCTAATATCTTATGCAATTTCTTATGTGAGATTGTTGTGTTTACGATATCATAAAAAAGTAATCGAACTCGGTATAGTCATATTTTTGTGTTCTCCTCATTTCACATACACTCACAGGTGCGTTGAAAATCGACTCTCCTGCAGGAGACTATTTTCTGAAGTGCAATTTTTGAATAATAGCGACCGTTTTGATCAGTTTCGGATATGAATATGCCTGTTTTTGATACGAAACACTGAGTTTTCCTAACTAATGATTCAAATGAATTTCAGCTATTTATTTAAAAATTTAGTGAATAAGTTCAGCTACATATATTGTTTAGTATGTTTTTTCTTGACAGAGAGACGATGGAATAGAGGATAATTGGCGATTGATGGATTTTTATTACTTAGGTTTTCATAACATTTTTATTCGGGTTTTTATGTTTATTTCGGTGAGAAGGATGTTCCTGTTCTAGGAATTGACTTCTGAGCAAACTTTATACTCTCTTGTACAATTCCTTCCTGGACTGATACCTCTTAGTATTTCTTTCCGCTAGAGCAGGACATCCCATACTTAAATTTTTCTGTTTTTCATGAAGACCACTTCATGAATTGTATTCGTGTTTCCATAAAAGCACCGAACGGAGAATGGTATGTCCAGAAACAAAATACATTCACATTTAGACACTACACCCTTCACTTGCAAAAATTGCGGTCGCACCGTGATGCCGCCTGAAAGCGGAACAAAACATCGTAATCATTGTCCTTATTGTATTTACAGCCTTCATGTTGACATGCGTGTTGGTGACCGTCGCTCTGGTTGTAGGGGGCTGATGGAGCCGATAGGAATTTGGGCTCCGCTCAAAAAAGACTGGTCAATAATCCATCGCTGTAAAAAATGCAGTTTTATCCGTACAAATCGAATTGCTGGAGATGATAGTGAAATCCTGCTTTTAGCGTTAGCCGCCAGGCCGATGACCAGACTACCCTTTCCCGTGGATATGGTAATCGATACTCTTGGAAAAGAGACCATGACAGGGGATGAATAATGAGGTTAAGTAAACTTGGTTGGAACAAAATTCATGATAATAATTTCGAGCATTTAAAAAAACAGGGCCTGAGCTATGGTCGCGTGTTAAGAAAAGCGAGGCAGGCATATCAGGTATACTGTGAAAAAGGATTTATACAGGCTGAGGTTTCCGGGCATTTTCAATATCAGGTAATCTGCAAATCGGATTTTCCTACGGTTGGTGACTGGGTGGCTTTGAGAATAGTGGAGGACACCGCTGTAATAGAAAAGGTGATGCCGCGCCAGAACACTTTTTCTCGCAAAGCGACTGGTACGGCGACCGAAGAACAGATAGTGGTGTCCAATATTGATTATCTCTGTATTGTTTTTAGTCTTGATGGGGGACGAAACTTCAACAGCCGCAGTATTGAACGTTATCTTGTCATGGCAAAGGAAGGGGGTTCGCATCCGGTAATTGTGCTGAACAAGGTCGATTTATGCTCAGATCGACAGGAGGCACTTTTTAAGGCGATGTCAATTGACGATAAGATCCCTATACACCTTGTTAGTGCTTTCGAAGGGGAGGGGATAAGGGAACTGGAGATGAGCTTTACAACTGGTACAACAGTGGCTTTTGTAGGCCCTTCAGGTGTTGGGAAATCCGCTCTGGTAAATGCTCTCATGGACAAAGTAGTCCGGACAACGGGTTGCCAGAGAGAAACCGATCTCAAAGGTCGTCATACTACTACGCAGGCAGAACTCTTATTTCTGGAAAAAGGTGCCATGGTAATTGACACACCTGGAATGCGGGAAATGCAACTTTGGGGGAGCGAAGATGGGATGGAAGACACCTTTAATGAGATTCATGAGGAAGCGAAAAACTGCCGTTTTAGAGATTGTTCACATCAAGGGGAACCGGGATGTGCCGTACAACAGCTTCTTGTCGAGGGGGGACTGGGTTTTGAACGCTATCAGAATTTTCTGGATATGCGTGCCGAGCTAATCTATCTGCAAAGCAAGATGAATGACAAAAGTCGTCTAAAGTGTAAGGGCCGGCATAAGCGGCAAGGTAGGAAATAAAACAGTCTAAGTAAGGGCACATTGATAAAAACAGTTCTTGACATAGCTGGGGGTGAGTGTTTATCACTTAATTAGAAACCTGGCATCTGGTAATACCACCAGCCATATTGTATCTGTCTCGAGGTGAAACATGCAGGAACTACTTACACCCATTAAAACAGAGAGCCTCAAAGAAGTTTTTGTGACTCGTTTTGAAGCGTTGATTCTGTCTGGTAAGCTGGCCATCGGTCAGAAGTTGCCTTCTGAGCGGGAGTTGGCCTTTCAGCTCAATGTCAGTCGACCTGTGGTACATGAAGGGCTGGTCGATCTGGCAGCCAAGGGACTGGTCACGCTGAAACCGAGATCTGGTGCAGTCGTGAATGACTATCGCAAAAATGGGTCCCCGGATATTCTTAATTCTCTATTCAACTACCACAAGGGAGTGCTGGATCCGGGTATCCTGAACAGCATTCTCTCCATGCGCATCTTGTTTGAGGTGGAGACTGCCCGCTTGGCTGCATTGGAAAGAACAGATGAGCAGCTTGCCGCATTCAGGACAGTGCTGCAGCGGGAGAAGAAACTCGCTCATACCGATCTGGAAGGCCTGGTAGAAGTAGACTTTGATTTTCACCATCTGGTCACAATGGCTTCAGGGAATTTGATTTACCCTCTCCTGCTCAACTCGATGAAAAAAATTTATACGAATCTGACACGGCAGTTTTTTGAAGATTCATCGGTGGTCGAGAAAACCTTTGGATTTCACCGGGAGATGATAACCGCGATAAAGGTCAATGACGATACAGCGGCCGTTTGTATTATGAAGAAGATACTTGAGCACGGCGAAAGGCATTTCACCCGTTTGATTAATGAAAGAAACTAGGAGGACACCATGGCAACGGCAACTGCGGAAAAGATCGATGTTCGGATAAAAGAACCTACTGGACTTTCAGCCCGGGTTAAATGGCTACGCGATTACTATTTCGAAGGCATCAAACGTAAATGGAATAATGAAAACTCGGCCTGGTCTACAGGCACAGCCTGGGATATACTTTTCCCCGAATTTACCTACTATATCACCCCGGAAATTTATATGCTGCTGGACACAATAAACGGCGGTTATATTCAGGCTGCGCGGGATGTTGAGTTGCACGTTGATTTCTGGAACTGGACATTGCCAGAGCGGCGAGCCTGGTTTGTCAGGGAGGTCATGGTTAATCATGTCCCCCAGGAGATTTTGCCGGGAGATCTGATTGCGGGTTCCCGCTTTAACATTATTACGTCTCTCTGCTTCACAAAAAAAGAGTGCAAAGCTTATAACAAACTGATTACCGGTAAAAACGGAGCCCGTCAGAAGATGAAATGGTTTCATGATCATGGATACGGGAATGCGGGCAGTACCAGTGGCCACCTGGTGCCCGGTTATGAAAGGGCATTGAAGATTGGTTGGAAAGGGATCCATGCGGATCTGGAAACGAAATATGAGGCGTTGGCCGCAAGCGAGAAAAAAGGAGCCAAAGGTGTCCAAATAAAAGCGATGATCACAGCAGCCACCATGCCGAAATTGCTGGCCGCAAATTATGCCGAGCTATGTCTTAAAGAGGCAGAAAAAGAGTCGGACCCCGAACGTCAGCTGGAGTTGAAGCAGATGGCTATCAACCTGGAACGGGTGCCTTGGGAGCCGCCCACCACATTCTGGGAAGCGGTTCAATGCCTCTGGATCACCCATATGTTGATTATGGCAGATGAAAACTATCCGGGTCCGGGAGTCTCTTTCGGTCGGATCGACCAGTATTTGCTTCCGTATTGGCGGGCTTCTGAATCCAAGGGGGTCAGCCGGGAGTTCGCCAAGGAAATTTTGAAATGCTTCTGGATACACTGTAATACCGCGTACGATGCCATGATTCGTAACGGTAACCAGGGAATCACCGCCGGCTATGGACAACTTATCACCCTTTCGGGTATGGGAAAGGATGGTGTGGATCTGACCAATGACCTGACATATATTTTTCTGGAAGTGATTGATGAGATGTCGCCTATTCTTGAGCCCAAACCCAATATCCGTCTGCACCGCAATTCTCCGGACGCCCTGTTGGATAAACTGGTGGATATGATCTCTTCCAGCCAGGGTTCTCCCTTTCTGCTGAACTTTGATGAACGCTCCATGGCGGGTATGATTCTGGAAGGTCGCCGGGCCGGGTTGACGCACCTGATTAATCCGGACACCGTTCATGAATACGCACCGGTAGGTTGCCTGGAAAACACCATGGTCGGCAATGACCGTTCCGGCACAGTGGATAACAATCTCAATCTCCTGAAAGCCGTGGAGCTGACAATTGCCGGTGGGAAAGACCTGATTGCCTTTGTTGATCCCATGGTCGGTAAGCCCGAAAAAATTCGTCAGGATGGACCTGCGACCGGCGATGCGATGAAATTCACTGATTTTGAGGCGCTCTGGCAGGCCTATGTGACTCAGACTTCCTATATCATTGATAGCTGTGTGGACGTCTATGAGATGTCGGATGCGGTCAGGGCGAGTTATTTTCCGACTCCCTATCTCTCCTGCCTGGTAGGGGGGTGTGCTGAAAAAGGAGTGGATATTTCCCAGGGAGGCGCTGAAATCAATTTAGCTACTCTGGAGGCCGTAACGTACGCCACTACAGTGGACTCCCTGCTGGCCATCAAATACCTGGTTTTTGATAAGAATCTGTGTACCATGGCCGAACTGAAAAAGGCCCTGGAGGATAACTGGGAGGGTCATGAGAAACTGCAGGCCATTGCCATCAACAAAGCCCCGAAATACGGTCGGGATGATGATGAAGCCGATGCGATGGGGAAACGGGTGATGGATCTCTGGTGTGAGGAGGCCTGGAAAAGGTCAACCCGAACCACAAACCGCCAGTACCGACCGGGTATGTTAAGCTGGAACTATTGGGCCGGCGATGGATTCGTGCTGGCCGCCAGTCCGGATGGCAGACAAAAAGGCCAGTTTTTGTCCAACGCCATCTGTCCGTCAAACGGGGCCGATATCAATGGGCCCACATCTAATGCGAATTCTGTCGGCAAGGTTATGGGGGGTAAGGCCGCCGATCAGAATGGTGACTGGGGAGAATATCTCAACTGTCTGCCAAATGGCGCCAGCCATACGATCACATTCAACCCCTCTCTGCTGAGAGATTCAGAACATGCCAACAAATTCAAGGGATTCCTGAGGGGGTACACAGAAAATGGCGGCAGTGCTCTGCAGATTAATATTCTGGACCCGGAAGTGCTGAAGGATGCCCAGAAACACCCACAGGATTATCGACACCTGCTGGTCAGAATCACCGGGTACAATACCTATTTCACTACGGTAGGCAAGGAGTTGCAGAACGAAGTCATCGAGAGAATCAGCCACGAGCGGTTTTAATATGAAAGAACAGAACAGCCCCAAAGACGAGGCAACCATCCTGGAAATTCAGCGTATGTCGACCGAGGATGGGCCCGGGATCAGGACAACGGTTTTCTTCAAAGGGTGCGGCTTGAAATGCAGCTGGTGTCATAATCCGGAGAGTATCTCGGGTCGGCCTCAATTGCATTGGGTTGAAAACCGTTGTATCGGTTGTTTATCTTGTCTGGAAATCTGCCCCCACCATGGGATTTCTCATGAGTCGCAAGGGGTTGCGATTGATAGAAGCCTGTGTGAAGGGTGTGGAACCTGTGTCGAGGAGTGCCCATCCACAGCCCTGGAATTGATGGGTGAGAATTGGCAACTGGACGACCTGCTGGCAGAGGTTATTAAGGACCGTGCTTATTTTGACAAATCAGATGGCGGGATCACCATTTCGGGAGGCGACCCCACCCTGCAACCTCGTTTTGCGGCCAAATTTTTGGAACGGTTGAAGGAACAGGGGATTCAAACAGCCCTGGACACATGTGGGCTCTGTTCGCGAAAAGCACTGGAAATGATTCTGCCGCATGCGACCATGGTATTGTTTGATATGAAGGCGATCGATTCCGAAACCCATTGTCAGCTGACGGGTTCGGGCAACGAAAAAATTCTGGATAACCTAAAATTCATTGGTGAATTCATGGGGTCCCATGTGCATCCAAAAATCCTCTGGATTAGAACACCCATCATACCTGAAGCAACCGACTCGCCCCAGAACATCCAGGGCATCGGAGAGTTTATCGCAACCAATCTACAAAACCGAGTCGACCGCTGGGAACTTTGCAGTTTTAATAATCTCTGTGCTGACAAATACCACCGGCTGGATATGCCCTGGAAACATGGGGAGAGCGAACTGATAACCCAAGCGAAGATGGAACAACTTGCGGAGGTGGCACGTCAATCAGGCGTGAATCCGCAAATTGTCCATTGGAGCGGGTCGACAAAACAGGAGTCTGATATGGAGACCGAGAGCGAGCAAATAGTTGAAACACCTGATTATTGCGCGGGTCCTTAATAGGGGCTCAGGGATCGTTCATAAATAACTTAACCTAATCTGTTTGCAAAAGTCCCTAAAAGACTGGACATTTTGCAAACAGAATGTGAAGTAATTTTTGAGCCGATCCTTATTTGGATAACCTTTAACAAAAAGCAGAAGAATGAAAAACAGTTCATTCAGCCAGGCGGAAATCGACACCTTTGAGCCGGCCGAAAAGATCGGTCTGGTGGCGAGTGTCAACCCTGAGGGAAAGGTTCATATCACGTTGATCACCAGCATCATGGCCTGCGGTCCTCAACAGATGACGTTGGGGCAGTTTTGCACCGGCCGGGGGAAATGGTTCATTCAGGAGAACAATGATCTCTCCTTCCTGATAATGACCCTGGACAGGCAACTCTGGCGTGGTCGGGCCCGCTGGACACACAAGCGGTTCGATGGTCCAGAGTACGAAATTTATAATGATCAACCGATGTTTCGTTATAACACCTATTTTGGCATTAATACGGTTCACTACCTGGATCTGGTTGATACCACCGCACAAGCGCCCTTACCCATGGGACGGATCATACCGGCTGCAATATTTACGATGCTGGCCAAAGGGGCTGCAAAAAGCAATAAAAGCCGGAGGATATTGAAACCGTTTGCTGAGAAACTTTTCAACGGCCTCAGCTCCCTCAAATTTCTCTCTTATATGCAAAGTGACGGTTTTCCAGCCATAATCCCGGTGATTCAGTGCCAGGCCGCTGACAGCACACGACTGGTCTTTTCCAGTCATGCGTATCAGGAAGAGTTATCAAAAATACCGGCAGGCACAGAAGTCGCAGTTCATTGCCTGAACCTGAAGATGCAGAGTGTTTTGATCAGGGGAACTTTTAACGGATTCCAGCGTTTTCGCTTATTCGAGATCGGTACCATCGACATAGAATGGGTCTATAACTCCATGCCCCCCATTCATGAACAGATCTACCCGGAAGTGAAGCTTGAGCCGGTGACGGAGTTTTGATCGACTAATAGAGGTGAGAAATCATTTGTTATTTATTGTCGTTAACTTGAGTATTAAATCCCGTGTCTGTTATAAAACCGTTGCAATTACGGATAAAAAACTCCTCCAAGAAATTGAAACAGCTTTATAACAGACACTCTATGGTCATACAGCAACCTTAAGTTAACGACATTGATCTGTTATTTACAAAAATACTATCAATTAAAGGACAATATGTCAGAAAACGAATTGCTCGGACAAAAGAATGGTCCGATTTTCACGATCACTTTCAATAGACCGGAAAAACGGAATCCGATTCCCTTCGAATGGCTGATAGCACTCTGTGAAATGGTTGATGAACTGGCTTACGATCCGGAGATTCGAGTTATTATTTTGAAGGGCGAGGGCAAGGTGTTTTCTGCCGGGGTGGATTTTAACTCCCTGGGTGAACTGGTAGGCCGTTTCATGGGCGATAGCGCGGGGGGTGGCATGTCGATCCGGTCAGATATCGGAAAGTATCAGTACTATCTGACACGACTGGAATCGATCGAGATCCCTATCATCTGTGCGATGCACGGTGCCGCCTATGGTATGTCCTGGGAAATTGCGCTGGCCTGTGATATTCGCCTGATGAGCACCGATTGTGTCTGGGCTATGAAAGAGCTCAAGTTTGGTATTATCTGTGATCTTGGTGGGCAGGCCCGAATGCTCAACCTGACCACCCCTTCCCGGGTGATGGAGATCCTGGGAACCGGCCGAACCTATACCGCACAGCAAGCTCTTGCTTGGGGGCTGGTCAACCACCTTTATCCATCGGAGGACCTCTTTGCGGAAGCGGAAAGTATGGCCCAGGACATCATTAAAAATGCACCGATTGCAATAGGTGCTTTGAAACGTGTGACCAAGAAAGGTCAGGGTCTGGATCTGAATACGCTGCTCGATATGGAAGGAAACCTCCAGAGTGTGTTGTTGCGTTCCGAGGATTTCAAAGAAGGCATTACCTCTCAACTGGAACAGCGGGAAGCCAACTGGAAACGGAAATGATTCAGGAGTTAATATGCTGATAGATGTGCATGCCCATCTCGACCAGTACACAGATATTGATGAGGTTTTAAAGGAGATTAAACAGCATCAAATTATTACTGTTTGTAATTCGATAGATCTCGATTCCTACAAGCTCAATTGCGATATTGCCGGCCGCAGCAACCTGGTGATCCCGGTTTTTGGGGTGCATCCCATCAACGCGCCAAAATACTCTGGAAACCTCCATCAACTTGATGAGGCAATAGCATCGAGTCCCCTTCTTGGAGAAATCGGCCTGGATTTGAAATTAGTTGAGCAAGGCAGTCCGGCGACAGACCAGAAACTCGTTTTTGAGTACTTGTTGGAGGCGGCCCTGAAAGAGGACAAGTATATTATTGTCCACTCAAAAAATGCAGATGTGGAGGTCCTGGAGCTGATTGAAAAACATGATGTTCACAAAGTAATTATGCATTGGTTTACAGGTTCCCAAGAGGTTTTTCGAAAACTGGTGGAGCGCGGGGCTTTTTTCACAATTGGCACCGATATCCTGTATTCTACAAAAACGCAGCAACTGGCACCGGAAATACCACTGGATCAACTCCTGACTGAGACCGATAATCCGCTGGTATCCCTGAATCTACCGAATGCGCTGGCCATGCCTCGAGTGCTTGTTGATATTGTAGAAAGGCTGGCTCTGCAAAGAGACACGACAGAAACAGAAATTAATCAAGCAGTGGAAAGAAACTTTATGTCTATCATTCAAAAAATACCCAAGTTGGTAAAATATCGGAAAAAAATTGCCCGAGACTTAAAAAACCAGCGTGCTTCAAGATAATACACAGCCTTCCCCGCTTCCTTGAAAAACAGTTTTCATACAGATATCGCATGAATAATAACCAGTAGAACTCTTTGAAATGGTTACTCAGGATGGCTAGACCGTGTGGAAAGATACTTGTGGATTTTCTGCTACATACGGTTTATATTTGCCTCTATCAGTCATTCAATATTTCCTTTCCCACCACCTCTTTTCTGTAGAGGTAGAAGGGAAAAAAGCTCGTACAGAATGAAGTGATTCCATAGGGAAAAGCAACAACCCCGGTATTCTATTGTATTTTCAGATAGACCATACAAAATAAGGTGGCACACGATGGAAAAGCCCGGAAAATATTTTCAATTGATAAAAACCGCTCTGCTCTCAGGGTTGAAAAACGCGTTGCATAAAAAGAGTTGGCCTAACGCTTCTATTACCACATGGGGATTCACCATCCTGATTGTCCTGCTAACCATCGGCGTTATCGTTATGAGCAGTCTGCGAACGCCTGCAGAGCCGGTTCCACCTGATATAAAACAGACCAATGTCGAGGTTCAGACGATCAAATCTGAACCGTTTATTGAATCTCTGACCCTGCCTGCGATCATTAACGCTGATCGTACTGCCGGAATAAGACCAGAGTTTTCAGGGGTGCTGGAGCGGTGGTTTTTCCCGGAAGGGGCCCAGGTGAAAATCGGTGAGGTATTAGCCGAAATCAATACAAGGTCACTCCGTTTATCTTTGGAAGAACTTGAAGCCGCTCTGAAAACCGGTTTCCAAAATGTGACGTTGAGTAACATTCAGAAAGAGAGGGCTGGCGTTAGTCTTTCCAACATTCGAAAGAGCGTCAAGCTGCAAGAGATCGAACTGGCATCCGCAGAAGCAAACCTGAAACCGATCAAGAAACAGTTTTATCGCACCACCCAGCTGGTCAAACAAAAAATGTCCACCGCCTCCGCGCTGGATGATGCTCAGAATGCGTTGACACAATCCGAGTTAGCCATCACGCGAGCCCGGCAGAATCTTAACAGCGCTTATCTGAATGTTCGCTCTGCTAAACTGGCAGTCAAAGAAGCGAATGCCGGGATTCAGCTTGCTGAAGCAAGAACAGTCGAAATTGAGGCCGCAATAGATGTGCTTGAGTATAAAATTGGAAAAGGGAAGTTGAGAGCCCCTTTTTCCGGCAGATTAGAGGAACATCTGGTTCAGCCGGGTGAAATAGTTTCACCGAACGCTGCAATTGCCGTGATCTATGATCTGAAGTTTCTACGGGCGACTATCAATGTGCCGGATCGTTATATCGGTTTCCTGAACCTGGATAACGAGGGAACAAAGGAATTTATCCGCATGAATATGCCAGGCGCACAACAGCGAATCCGGGCAAAACTGACTATTCCCGGGTTGCCTGCATTAACTGGTGGCACCGAGTCCGGAATTGAGTTACAGGCCGAGATAGCCCGCATTTCTCAATCATCCGAACCCAAAAGCAATACCTTCAAAGTTGAGCTCAGACTACCCAATCCAGGAAATGCGCTTAAACAAGGCATTATTGCCCGTTGCAAAATTGAGTATCTTTACTATCCCGATGCCGTCATCATTCCCACAAAGGCCATTCAAGTCACTGACGCAGGCCCCCGTGTACTCGTGGTTGAGATGGAGAATGGCAACCAGCTGTCTTCCGTCCGGGATATCAAACCGGTATCCATCCATGGCAGCAAAGTGTTCGTAAGGGGCGGCTTGAGCCAGGGGGACCGTTTGATCGTAGCGGGGTGGAAGGGCCTCGTGGGTGGTGAAAAAATAAATGTGCTGGTTGAGGATGGCCGGTTCATGAAGTCCAATAAAAAAGGCAAAGAGCAATAGACAGAGGAATCAAAAATTGATTATTACCCGCTTTTCTATTCAACACTATGTTGCAGTACTGGTATTGTGCCTGGGGGTACTGGTTTCAGGAATTTCCCAGTATAACAACTTACCGCGCGAAAACTTTCCGGACGTCAAAATTCCCGTTGTCATAGTCACTACTGTTATGACAGGTGCCAATCCTACCGATATGGAGATCTCGATCACCACTCCCCTGGAAACTTCTCTGGAAGGGATTGAAGGGCTGAAGAATCTGAAAAGCACTTCATACGAGGGAATGTCACAAATATCTCTGGAATTTGATCCCAGTATTGCAACGGAAGTGGCACTTTCCCGTGTTCGCGATGCGGTAGATACAGGCAAGGCTGATCTCCCCGCAGATGTGGATGAGCCAATTGTAAAAGAGTTCTCTCTGGCTGGTGATGTTCCGGTTTTAATCCTGAGTCTGGTGGGAAGCGAAAAGATTTCACTCTCGCAACTGTTTGAACTCGGGGAAAAGATTGAAGATGACCTGGAACGGATTCCCGGTGTGTTGGAAATAGAAGTCCGTGGGGGTCGTGATCGTGTGATCCTGATTGAGGTCGATCCCGATAGAATGCGCTATTATAACATCACCATAGGGAAGGTTCAGCAGATTCTGATGAGTACCAACCGCAACGTCAGTGCCGGCGCTTCTGAGGGGACAACCAATCGCATTGTCATGCGTGCCCCGGGAGAGTTTCATACGCCTGGGGAGATCACAAATCTGGTCATCGGAACATCGACAGATGGCACGCCCGTTTATATGCGTAATATTGCCTCTGTGAGATACAGCTTTGAGGATGAACGGTCACGAGCCCGACATTATGATTTTTCAAAGGAGGATGGCGAATCCCCTGCAAACCGGTATGTCACGCCGACAAAAACGGTCAGTATTGAAATAATGAAAAAATCGGGCGACAACCTCCTGGCCCTGATCGATACTGTCTCTGAAACCATCAGCAAACTGGGTCTTTCAAAGGATGTGAAAGTCATCACCTCGCTTGATCAAAGCAAAGAGGTCCGTCAGATGCTTTCAGACCTGGAAAACGGAATCGGAACCTCGTTGATCCTGGTCCTGATGGTGATCTTCATCGGATTGGGCGCCAGGAATGCCGTTCTGGTTGCCGTTGCCATTCCCTTCTCGATGCTGCTCGCTATCATCTGCCTTTCCCTGCTTGGTTTTACAATGAACATGATGGTTCTTTATTCTCTGATCATGGCGCTGGGTATGCTGGTCGACAATGCCATCGTTATTGTGGAAAATATTTACCGTCACTACTCCATGGGGCTTTCCAGGGTAGAATCTGCCATCACAGGGACTACAGAGGTGGCCTGGCCGGTTATCGCCTCTACAGCCACCACTGTCGGTGCTTTTTTACCATTGGTCTTCTGGCCGGGTGTCATGGGCTCTTTTATGGGGTATCTGCCCAAGACTGTGATCATCGTACTGCTTTGCTCTCTCTTTGTGGCATTGGTAATCAATCCAACACTCTGTTCCCTGCTGATGAAACGTGGGAAAAACATAGAAGAAAATCCTGACCAGACATCGGAGCGACCAGACTATCCCATGGTACTTTTTTATGGTCGAATGCTGGAATTTATGCTGGGCCGGCCCTATTGGACAATTACCACGGCGGGCATCATTCTTTTGTTTTCTATGATTTTTTATGGCGCTTTTGGTGCCGGGGTTGAGTTTTTCCCAACCCTCGACCCCAGCACGATTACCTGTGAGATAACACCACCTGAAGGGGTGAGCCTCAGTGAGTCCGACCGCTTAAGCCGGCAATTGGAAGACCGCATGTTTGGAAAACCCGGTAGTGGATTTGACTCACCTGTCAAGAATCTAAAAAGTGCCAGTGTGACTGTCGCACTAGGTAGTCGTCCCCTGACGTCCCGTATTCAATTCGTCGATCGGGATTACCGGTCGGAAAAGACGTCGATGACCATTGCGGAGATGAGAAACCGCATTGAAGGTCTCGACGCTGAGGGCCTCCGTGTCACCTTTCCTCTTTACGGTGCAGAGTATGATGTCGTCAGGCCCCAGGATGGACCGTCTTCCGGCAAGCCTGTCTCGGTTGATATTTTCGGCAAAGACCTAAATCAAATGACAAGGGTTATTAAAGACATGAAGCGCCTGATGAATGAGACTGAGGGGGTTGCCAAACCGTCGGATGATGCGGCAACGGCGCAGCCCACTCTGGAATGGCAGATCGACCGTGCGCGAGCTGGTATGTTCGGTCTGGATCAAAACACAGTGGCCAGTTTCCTGCAGCTGGCTGTGGGAGGTATCCGTAGCGGTTCTTTTGGACATGGAGATGACGAGCAGGACATTCTCTTTCGTATGCCTGCCTATCACCGTCTTTCGACAACCCAACTTGAAAACATTACCATTCCAACACCAACAGGCGGTTCTCTGCCCATTACATCGGTAGCGGCTGCCACACTGATACCGGGGCCAGTCTCCATCAAACACTATGATCGAAAAAGGGTTCTGAATGCAGGTGCGGAAGTTCAGCCTTGGATTCGGGCAGATGCTGATGTGCGGGCCCGTTTTCAGGAAAAGGTGGAGCATTACACATTTCCACCCGGGATTGAATACAGCTTCGGTGGCACCGCTGAAGATCAGAAGGAATCAACTGATTTTCTGGCGAAGGCTTTTATGATGGCTCTTTTTATTATGGGTATCGTACTGGTCATCCAATTCAACTCTATCTTCATACCGTTGATTATCTTCGCTTCGATTATCCTGTCGCTGATTGGGGTGTTTGCCGGCCTGCTGGTTTTTGATCTGCCTTTTGGAATCATTATGAGCGGGATCGGCGTCATCAGTCTGGCCGGCGTGGTGGTCAATAATGCCATCGTGCTGCTCGATGCTATCAGGCAAACTCAGGCTAAGGGGCTTGATGTTCTTGATGCCATCATTACGGCAGGCATGATCCGTTTCAGGCCGGTGCTACTGACAGCCATTACCACGATTCTGGGACTGGTGCCGATGGCGTTTAAGTTCAACCTGGATTTTATCAATTTTACTTACCAGTATGACACAGAGAGTTCACAATACTGGCAGTCTATGGCGGTGGCCATTATCTTCGGACTGTTCCTGTCAACCTTGCTCACACTGGGCGTCGTACCGACTCTATATCTGCTTTATGATCGTACAAAATCCAGGTTGACGAGGAAAACCTAAATGATGCCAGCTATTTCAATCCTGCCTCTCGATAGTATTTCATGGCCCCGGAATGAATGGGAGCGGAAAGGCACTCTAACATACTTTTTTTTGTAACGAGGGTATAAGCGGGGTGCAGTTTTTTAAATGATCCCAGATCTTCAAAAACTGCTTTTGTGACAGCATAAACGACATCATCAGAAATTTCTGATGATGTGACCAGTGTTGCACAAACACCGAATGTCGGAACGTCGTGGCTGTTTTGTACTCCCGGATATGCTTTGATGGGGATGACCATCCTTGAATAGTAGGGTAATGAAGCGACAAGTCGATCAATCCCTTTATTCGCCAAGGGAACGAACCTTACCTTTCTTGCACCGGAAATGGCTTCTTTCAAAGCACCACTCGGATGGCCCACAGTATAAAAAAAAGCGTCTGTCATCCCATCCTGAAGAAGGCCAGGGGCTTTCACCGGTCTAATATATTGGGCCTTGAGGTCGGTCTTTGGGTCCAATCCAATTGACTTCAAAACGTCCAAAGAGTTTCCTAAATGTCCCGAACCGGAGTTCCCGAGGTTGACACGTTTGCCTCTTAAATCTGAGAGAGATTTAATATTCGCATCGACTGCGGCCAGAAGGCTGACTGATTCGGGATAAATACTGAAAACAGCTCTGAGTTTGGTCTGGGGTTTTTTCCAATCCGCGATGCCTTTTGTTGCCTGATACTGCCTGTCTGACTGTACAATTCCAAAATCCAACTCATCTGCCAGAACCGCATTGACGTTATATACGGAACCATTTGTTGGTTCTACAGTACAACGGACCCCATACTTTTTTCTTTGTTGATTGACAATTTTTGCAATCGCACCGCCGGTCGGATAATACACACCGGTCAATCCACCCGTTCCGATTGTGATAAAGGTGGTTTTGGCATGTAACGGCGAATGAATCACAAATAGAAATAATAGTATTAAAGAAGAGACAAAAGCGCTGATTCGTTTTTTCACCCTACCCTGCCTTCGTGATATTGTTAAAATGCATTATCGGTTTGGAATCCAGAGCAGAATGCTTTCAATGCCCTTTGGATTATGTCAATTCACTAATAAAACACAACCTTCGAATCTGAAATGATTTAATTACTGAATTGATGCTATCGCGAATTATAAAAACTCTCAATCAAAAAACCGGTTCAGGATCGCTCTTTGGTTTTTTCCAGTCATGCCTGTCAGGATGATTTAGCGTAAATAGCGACTGGCTCAGCGCCAGCAAGCCTTTCTTCCCCTGTCCTCCGCGCTTTCTCCAAACGGAACAAACCTATAAACACCTATGGAATACCCTGTTCCTTTTTTGGCAAACCGGCCGGTAGCTTTTTCTCAAACCCTGCCTTTTCAATATTGAGTACTTTGCCGATATAGAAATCATGATTGACTTCTATATCCCTATTTTCTAACATAGTTTATTAAACCCTATTAAAATAAGCAGGTTGGTTCCCCGGGTCTATCATCTTTAATTTTTAGAATAATGTTTCGATGATATGGGGATTTTCAGGGGGCTCTCTCCTGAAAAAAAACTCATTTAGAAGTTTTTTATAAGAGATGCTTTCCCATGGCAGGCATAAAAAAGAGATATAAAATATGAAAGGAACGGAATTGGTGCTTAAAGCACTGTTGGATAATGGTGTTGCATATGTTTTTGGTTATACGGGTGGGGCCATCATGCCGATTTTTGATGAAATGGAAAAACAGAAGGTTTTTTCCTTTATCATGTCGCGGCATGAGCAGGGTGCCGCTTTTATGGCCCAGGGCATATCACGGGCATCACTGTCTACATCCAATCCCATGGTGGGGGTTTGTATGGCAACTTCGGGTCCGGGAGCAATGAATCTTGTAACCGGTATTGCAGATGCCCTCATGGATTCAGTTCCAGTACTTGCGATCACGGGCCAGGTGGCCTCTACAGTAATTGCAACCGATGCTTTTCAGGAAAGTGATGTGGTAGGGGTGATGATGCCGTTGACCAAACAGTGTTATATGCCTTTATCTGTTGAGGAGATTGAGGAGACCATCCATGAAGCACTCTATATTAGCAGGACCGGAAGAGGGGGCCCGGTTGTCATTGACATTCCGAAGGATATTCAGACTCAATCCACCGACCAAACCTATGGGTTCGACCCGCGGACCTATGAACCGAATTTACCTGGATTTAACTACTCCCCGGAACCTGACGGCGCCTTGATTAAAAAGGCAGTGGCCATGATCAATAAAAGTGAGCGGCCGATTATCCTTTGTGGTCACGGGGTGGTTGCCAGCAATGCGGGTCAGAATCTGAAGGCTTTTGCTGAAAAAGCCCATATTCCGATCGGGTTTACACTTCATGGTCTGTCGGCCCTGCCGGTCGACCATCCGCTATCCTTAGGAATGGTGGGCATGCACGGCACGGTCGAGGCCAACCGCGCGCTACTGCATACCGACCTGATGATTTCGTTTGGAATGCGTTTTGATGATCGTGTGACCGGTGATTTGAAAAAGTTCGGGGCCAATGCTGATGTGATTCATGTTGAAATTGATCCCTCTGAAATCAACAAGAACGTCAAGACATCGATTGCTATTAACGCGGATGCCAGTCGGGCGTTGAAACTGCTGGCAAAGGACCCTGAGATTAATAGTAAACCCCGACGATTATGGTTTGAGCAGTTGGACATCTATCGAGCAGAAATTGATGACGAAGTGGAAATGGAGATCGAAAAAGGAGTTGGCCAGGAGGGGCAGCTACTGATGAAGACCATTGCGAGACGTCTGTCCGACATGACTGAGGGCAAGGATATTATTGTCTCTGACGTTGGCCAGCACCAGATGATCTTGGCCCGTTTTTACAATTTTCAAACAACGAACAGCTGGTTTAATTCCGGAGGAGCCGGTACCATGGGTTGTGCCTTACCCATGTCTGTCGGGGTCAAACTGGCGAGACCGGAAGAGCGTGTTTGGGTGGTATGTGGTGATGGCGGGTTCCAGATGAATATCCAGGAATTGGGCTCGATTATGGAACATGAAATCGATGTTAAAATCCTGCTTTTCAATAATGGCTACCTGGGTATGGTCAGGCAGTGGCAGACCATGTTTTACAATGGACGGTTTGCTGGCACGCCCCTGAAAAATCCAGATTTTGGCGTAATTGCCGGAGCATACAGCATTCCTTACCAAAAGGTGGAAACACCTGACCAGATTGTGGCGGCTCTTGAGACGGCCGCAGCACACAAAGGGGCCTACATGGTGGAATTCCTGTGTGATCCCAGTGAGATTGTTTTGCCAATGGTGCCCTCAGGCGGCGGCATAGCCGACATGATCGTTTCCCTTAAACAAGATAAATAGATGCCTACACCTGGATAGTACCTATGACAAAAAATCAATCAACGAAGAGACGCGCAATCATGGTTTATGTCGCCGACCGACCCGGCGTATTGAACAAAATATCGATGCTGATTCGTCGTAAGATGTATAATGTGGAATCCATTACTGCCTGCACAGCTCGTCAACCGGGTTATAGTCGCATATCCCTGACCCTGTACGAAGATGACGACGACAGTACGCTGCAGGTGATCCGCCAGATTGAGAAAATGACGGAAGTGATTTCAGCCAGAGAACTGGATATTAACGAGAGTTTCTGGCGGGAAGTGGCACTGGTCAAGTTCGAGGCCAGTCAAAATCAGTTCGAGCAGATCAATCGTAAATACAGTTTCGAAACCCTGGATCAACAGAATCATGAAGTGCATATCGTACAGCTGGCCGGGATATCTAAAATGATTGACGATTTTCTCCTGGATCTTGGAGACGACAAGATAATTGAAGTCGCAAGATCCGGATTTACGGCCCTGGATCGGTGATATTCTCAACCGTCCGCTTAAGAAATAAAGCCTTTGAGACGGTCTGTGATAATTGCATCTGCTTCTGACATGATCCGATCTACAAGCTCTGCGCAGGTTGGGATGTCATGGATAAGTCCGGCCACCATGCCACAGGACCAGGCCCCTTTTTCTGTCTCACCATCTGTCATCACTTTTGGATAAACGCCTGCAACTTCTTCAATAATATCTTCAAACTTCAGGTCCTTCCCGAGAGAAGCCTCTTTGTCGAGTAGACGCTCAACAGCAGGGTTATTGAGGACACGTTCCGTATTCCGCAGTGGACGCATGACGAGACGGGTATCAAGCTCACTGGCTGCCAGAATTGCCTGTTTGACATTCTCGTGTACAGGAGCCTCTTTCGTCGCGATGAATCTCGTACCCATATTAATGCCGTCTGCTCCCAGTGCTAAAGAGGCAACAAGACTGCGACCGTCTGCCATACCCCCCGATGCAACAAATGGAATTTTCAGCTCCTCGGCTGCCCGCGGCAGCAGGATCATATTCGGGATATCGTCTTCACCAGGGTGTCCACCGCACTCGAATCCATCTACTGAAACTGCGTCACATCCAATATTCTGAGCCTTCAGAGAATGTCGCACAGAGGTGCACTTGTGGATTACCTTCACCCCGGCTTCCTGCAGTTTTGGCAGGTACTCCTGAGGGTTGCGACCAGCCGTCTCAACAATTTTTACACCACCGTCAATGATTGCGTCGATATAGCCGGGATAGTCCGGCGCGTTGACAATCGGAAGAAAGGTCAGGTTCACACCAAACGGTTTATCGGTCATCTTGCGGCACCGGTCAATTTCCTTGGCCAGATCTACCGGGGTTTTCAGAGTCAGCCCTGTAATAATACCAAGTCCACCCGCATTTGAGACTGCTGCTGCCATTTCTGCAAATCCAACATAATGCATGCCACCCTGAATGATCGGGTGTTTTATCCCTAAGAGCTCTGTGATACGTGTTTTCATCTGATTTTCTCCTTTTTATTTTTAATGCCGGATATTTTAAAGCCGCTTTCTGCAAGACCAGTCTTGCCTGCTACTTGTTTATTGCGAAGCATGGGTTTAATACCCCCCCGCCGGTGGCGTCTCATCATCCCGGACTCCGATCCGGGATCCAGGTTTAAGATATAGATACCTCGCTGCTTGCGGCGGGGTCGTTCATTTTACCCTTCAGCAAAGGGTATCACTTGTGTAAATTAAACGGAACAAGCAAAACAACAAATTTGGTTAAGAGACTATTTAGCAAATAAGCGAAGCCTGACCCCACGGCCTATTTTAAATTAACACCAAGATATTAGTGTGTTGCCGTTTTAATAGTTGATAGCCCCTTCAAACCGTCTATTATTTAAATTAAAGCAAAAAAATAAATGAGTGCTGTACTTTTCCATTTGAGACAGAATACCAGTCAACTGATAAAAAACATGAAAACAGAAACAGATAAAATCCTGGATCAGCTGCTCGAAAAAGATCTGTATGTCGTCTGGGAACAGGTTAAATCGGGTGAGTTGGATCATCTGGATGGGCTGGACCGGCAGTTGGCGGATATTATGCTCGAGCATAAGGACATCTATTACGAGCATTTCGAAAATCCCCGTGAGGAGTCGTTGGAGGAGTGCAGCGCCGAAGACGGGATCGATCCGTATATGCATGTGATTATCCATACGGTGATCGAGTTTCAATTGAAATCTGGGGATATCGCTCAAATTGATCAGTTCTATGAATCTATGCGGCAACAAAAGATTCTACGTCATGAAGTCATTCACCTGATCGGCTGTTTTCTGTCTGATTTGCTGTACGAGGTCATCGTAGAGGACCAGCCATTCGACCAGCAGCGGTATGAAACCTTGTTGGCCCGGTACACCAGCCAGTCACCGGAGAAGATTCTGGAAGGCATGGAAAATGGATTTGAATGACAGTCGCCAAACAGCTACTTTAAGAAAAGTCTTATGAATTTTATTGATTTGGGCATACTGCCGGAACTAGAGAAAGCACTGGGTGTTGAAGGTATCACGGAACCGACGCCCGTGCAGATTCAATCTGCAGAAGTGCTTTTCGACGGAAAGGATGTTTTCATTAGCTCCGAAACAGGCACCGGCAAAACCCTGGCCTATCTGCTGCCGCTGCTCTGCAAAATTGATCTGTCCGTCGTAGGCACTCAGGTGATTATTATCACTCCCACCCATGAACTGGCCCTGCAGATTCAGCGGCAAATGCAAAGTTTGTTTCAACATTCAGGTTTGGCTATTCGGTCCCAGGTGCTGATCGGGGAAACCCCGATAAAGCGACAAACTGAAAAACTGAAGAAAAAACCCCAGGTGGTGATTGGTTCCACCGGACGCCTGCTGGACTTGATAAAGATGAAGAAGTTGAAAGTCCATACGGTGAAACACATTGTGATGGACGAGATTGACCGGTTGCTGATCGGAGACTCTTTGAAATCGATCCAGGGGATTATTAAGGCAACCCTCCGTGAAAGACAACTGATTTTTGTCTCTGCAACAGAGCACAAGCAGTATGTCAGGGAAGCAGAATCGCTGGCAAAGGAGCTGATAATCGTCAATGCCAAGTCCAGGCAGGTCAATTCCGATATATCACATCTCTATTTTGTGGCGGAGGAAAGGAAACAGATCGATCTGGTACGTCGCTTGATTCATGCCATGAAGCCAGAGAGGGCGATTGTTTTTGTGCACCGCAATGAAAAGGTGGATGTCCTGAAGAATAAACTGGCGTTTCACAAGCTGAAGGTTTCCCAGATTCATAAGGATTGCACCAAGCTTGAGCGGAAGAAAGCGCTGGAGGACTTCCGCAGAGGGCGCTCTACTGTATTGATCTCCTCAGATATTTCATCCCGTGGCTTGGATATCAAAGGCGTTTCACACATCTTCAACCTGGATCTCCCCACCCAAAGCGATGCCTATATTCACCGAGCTGGTAGAACCGGCAGGGCGGGGGCCAGTGGGACCGCTGTCTCGCTGGTGACACCCCAGGAAGTCCGGACAGTTCAAAAACACGCACGCCATTTGAAAATTAAAATAGAAGAGCGAATGTTGAAGGAGGGGAAGGTATTTAGTCCAGATGACAACAACTGACTTTTGCCCCTGCGGCAACAATAAGACCTATCAGGAGTGTTGTGCCCCACTCCATCAGGGTCAGGCACAGGCGGAAACGGCAGAGCAGCTGATGCGATCGCGTTATGCCGCTTTCAGTACAGGACAGGCGGACTATCTGCTTGCAACCCTGCACTCTTCAAAAAGAAATGAGAGGGAGAGATTATCAATTCAACATGCAGTAGAACACTGTCAATGGTTCAGGCTAGAAATACTTGACGTTTCGGCTGGAGCTCCTGAAGATAGTACCGGTTTCGTTGAGTTTGTCGCCTATTATCAGGAAACAACACCTGGGGTCCTGCGGGAAAGATCACGGTTTCTGAAAGAGGATGGGGTCTGGTACTATATGGATGGTGAGCCTAAAAAACCGGCTCCGTTAGGAAGAAATGAGCCTTGCTGGTGTGGTAGTGGTAAAAAAGCTAAAAAATGCCATGGAGTGATAGTTTAAAGCTTCGCTCTATTGGCCTGCAAGGTATATTATTGAATAATCACAATAATTAAACTAAAATAATCACTATTTTGTATGTCCTCCGCCGAGGGGATTATGATCCAAAACACGCATGAATCCATCCATGGAGCTGTTGGAAAACGTCCTGTTTTCCATCGTTTTGTATCACAATCCCCTCGGCTCTGGAAATACGGTGAACAGTCATCAAAAAGATACTATGTCCGAATGTCTGCACAAAAATCTGGCTCTAATCAAGGAAGCATCCAACAAACTTCGTTGTACACGATGCCATCTCACCATGACGCCCGAAGAACTGGGAAATAGCTATTGTCCCGAGTGTTATGAATCGACCGGTAAAAAGCATGTCGATTTCGAAAAAATAACCCTGGACCTTGCTGACTTCAGTCGTTATCGTTGCGAGGATTGCGGGGTCATCATTAAAACTGGTGAATAAGAAAGATATTTACATCGACAAACTTTGAGTCGAAAGGGCACCCAGTTCACATAACAACTGCTTCCGAGCCTGCATGCCAGGGATCCTGCTTATTCATGATTGACTGAAACAGGTCCGTGTCCAGTAATTTGCGCATCCAATCGATAACATTTAAGTAACTACTGCCATAAAACCAGTCCTGATCGACATGGGCGAACTGCCGCACAAAAGGTAAAATAGCGACGTCTGCGATACTCATTTGATCACTTGCTAAAAACTGACTTTTGGAGAGCTGTTGATCCAGTGTACTGATAAACGCCTCCCCGAGCCTGCGATAATAGATGGCTGGTTGGTCCGGATGCCGATCGGCATACTTATAACGGTCCAGGTTCCTTTTAAAAATAGTGTCATTTTCAGCAATCAGTTCAAATGCCTTATCCGAAAGGTGTTTAAGCCCTGCCAGCCTCCA
>PJEL010000891.1_pt1 | contig 33245 bp, 30 predicted proteins | sample 1853271 | NCBI WGS metagenome assembly PJEL01 (sample SAMN08108733, study PRJNA415343) | Invertebrate metagenome, whole genome shotgun sequencing project. | host: Globobulimina | place: Sweden: Gullmar Fjord | collected 2015-08 | reverse complement strand
CATAGACCCAACCAAGCCCCTGTTATCACAAATGTTGGTGATGTGCCCCACAATGGCAGTGTTGGATTTTACGTGGGTGATGATTTACGCCATCTCTGCCAAAAAGCTTCTCGGGTTTATGCAAGATCACCCAACGTACCTGAATAAAATCGGTGGCTCAGCACTTTTAACTGCAGCCATCGCACTCGCAGTAACAAGTCACAGCTCCAACCTATAGTCGAGCCAGTAAAGGAAAAAACAATAAATTGAGTTTCATTCGAGGGGAAAAATCGTCTGTTGTAACGCTACCTGCGGATTAATCGGATAAGTATTGTTAACGTCCTTAAATACGCTAACAGTACTTCTGGCAATAAAACTGGAGCAAACTAATTGATCTGCATGCCTTTGCTCACATCAATATGCATTTGCATTGATAAATGTTAACAATTGGTTAATTATCCATATCCATTATTACTATAAGGAAATAACCAATGAAATGGATACTTGTTGCATTCGTCAGTGTTTTCTCTGTGTTCACATACGCAAAAGATTGGAAACAAATTCGCTTTACTGTTGAAGGGGCCTACCCACCGTTCAGTTGGACAACGCAAGATGGTGAATTAGAGGGGTTTGAAGTCGATTTAGCCAACGCCTTGTGTATCGAATTAGAAGTAAAATGTATCATCTCAAAAACTGATTGGGACGGTATTATCCCATCACTTTTAAGCCGTAAAAACGATGCAATTATAGCGGCTATGACCATTACCGAAGAACGTGAAAAGAAAGTTAATTTCACTATGCCTTACGCTAAAGTTCCCACTCGTTTTGTCATGGAAAAGGGGCGTGAAATCAATATGGATGACGGCAGCTTAAATGAACTAACAATTGGGGTTCAACGAGCAACTATTGGTGACAAGTACCTTTCTGAGATCTATCCAGATGTAGATATCAAACGTTACGGCTCATTCGATGAAGCCTTTACCGATTTACTCAACGGCCGCTTAGATAGCGTGTTTGGTGGTTCAATGGGGCTCAACGCAGGCTTTCTTGAAACGGATCAGGGTAAGGACTATCACTTTACAGGCCCTAAATTTACAGAAGAGAAGTGGTTTGGTCGTGGTATTGGAGTCGCTGTTAGAAAACAAGATGACGAATTAAAAGATCTTATCGATAGTGGAATACAAAGACTGATCGACAATGGTCAACATCAAAAAATCGCAAGTAAATACTTTTCATACAGCATTTACGAGTAGGCTGATGTACAGAGTGAACACCACCAATCACGAACTGTTGTTCACTTTTTGAAAGTTTCAGATAGCAAAAAGCCGCTCATTAAGAGCGGCTTTTTTAAGGGTGATGCTTGCAACGTAAGCCTTCATAACGCGAACCAACTATCAAAGAGTTAAAATACTATTTGCAACATAAGTTCGCATAACATTGCATCGAAAGTCTGCAAATTTGAACAACGACTAAGATTCAACGTAGTAAATTTACCACGATCCAATTAATCCTCTAGCAGACATAATCGACATGTGTGTAACAAACTTTTGGACACAAACGTTTTAGGTGTACTGCTCTATACCATTCCCTCAGATTAGAAAAAGTATTTTGAATACCTTAGTCGTTTGTTATGCATTTACACTACCGAAGACCGCTTTACTTCCCAGTACTTAAGCTCTGCGTCATCAAATTTTTGTTCGAGCGCATCTAGGTCATGCTTGATTTTGAAATTTCGTTCGTCGTCAGTGATAGGAAGTAACCAAGCTACGTGAGCGTGGGAACTATTTAGAGGCATTATTTCCAAGTCCTCTCCAAATGGATACGGCAACGAAATTAGCCAGTTTTCACAGTTAGAACCCTCAAGCCAAGGCTCACCAATAGGCAAGGTATGGCCAAAACCCAAATTATGATTCGAATGGTAGTAAGTTACCATTGCCAGCATTTCAACTAGACGATTTGACTCGATCGGTGATACGACAACAAACTCGTGAAGAGCTGAATCACTGTGTGTAATCTCTGATGCACCTACTGAGCAATACACCCACATATTAATTTGAGGGCCAGGTGCAAACCTGACAACCTGAAAATCGGGTACAATTTTCTTAATTGGCCCAAGCTCCCAAGACAATATCTCGAAATCATGACCTTCAAAGAACTCTGCGTAATGTTTAATAATCTTTTCTTTAGTAGACTTCATAATATCCTTGATGCATAACGCCTTGCTAAGTGGCTGCCAACCTGCCACTTAACCTAAAGCAACGCACCTTAAACGAAAAGCTAATTGGAACTGAAAATATCACGCGTTGGCAGTCCGTCTTAAGCAATTTGTTATGTACCTCAAACTCTAACTTTCACAATGACCGCCTAATCAAGCGCTCACAAAATTGTTTGTACTCGTTCTATCAAGTCATTTTGCATCTCTTCCATATAACGATAATTCCTGTAATTACAATCGTATGGCAACGGGAACTCCAAACTATTACGTGTGGCATGATTTTTAAAAACAACTTTTTTTTGTTCTGTAGACGCAAATGCATATGCAGAAATAGCATGGTCACCATTTAGTTCTAGAGTCGCCCTTTCTACAATATCATTGGATTTATCATTTAAAATAGAGACTAGAGCACTAGTTAATACCATGTACTCTCCGGTACTTGTAACACTTGACACCCTGTTCATTAAACTATCTATTACTTTTTCTTTTTTTGAAAAAAACACTCATAACCTCTTTGGATATTCATCAATTTAGAGAACTTTGGCTCTAATAACATATTTAACTGGTTAATCCGTAACGCGGGGGACATAACATTTTAATATCGTGCCAGCACGAATTTATGTATTCAGCATATCTCAAGAACCCTATCTAACCAACTGAAAATTATGCATATAATTAGTTTGAATCTAATTTCTAGTTGAAAACTGTGCAAGCACATATTGCTTCCAATTCAAGGCATGTTATCAATCAAAACTTCCCTTTAGTTCTCAATTATTCAATAGCTTAGAAATAGTTGAACAATATGTTCGTGCGTGAGTGTTATTGAAGGTTAGTCTGTTGTGGATTAGAATATTTAGCTACATTGTTGGAGATCTAGGCATGAGGAAAAGTAAGTCAAGTTACAGGGTTTCAAACTGAGTTCAATCCCTTTCTGGCTCACTTTGGGGCAGATCTCAGCTAGCAGGCACTTTGAGAGAAAAGTGCCACGAGTAAAACTTCAGGTCTATGAAGCCTCTGGACAAAAGTTTGTCAGTGATTTTGCTAAATTAGCTTTTCACGGATTATCAAAAGTATGGCAAAACCTCTAATCGAATGGCCAACTTCTCGCTTTTGTCAGCCGCTATATTAAACGCTTATATCTATTGCTAAAGGCCGTGGTTCCACCTTCCATAATCCTACAGATAGTTTCACGCATTTCACTGTCCTGTATCGAGCCTTTATTCTTAATAAAGCACTGATTATTAAAGTCAAGTGCATGTACCATCTCAGCATCACCGTTTACCACGATGTTGGGGTTGTGTGTGACCATGATTATCTGACGCTTGCTCTTAGTTGCCTTAATTTGAGACACTATCAAGTCATATATTAAAGAGTTATCCAAATCGTCTTCTGGTTGATCGATAAAAAGTGGCTTCTCGCTATGCGCCAATAAGAAAGCCAGCATTGCAGCTGCTCTTTGACCTGCTGAGCCTTGGGTTATTGGAGTGAAGTTTTCCCCGTCCCCTGTGCGGCTATACTCAACGTCCAAACCATCCTCTGGGAACCAGTACAAGAGAGAGTCAGCAAAGTCTTGATGCTGAGTATTCATATTCACCAGTTTGTTCCTGAATCTGGCGGAGAATGTCTGCTTATCTGCTCCAGTAGATACTTTGTAAAGCAAGCTTTGTATATCAAAAATGGCTCTATCACGATCCTCTTGATTTGGAAGCTTAGCCGCATTCAAAAAAGACGAAACAACACCTTGTTTACCGTTTTCGCCCTTTATGTAAATATCTGATGCGAACTCAGTTTTAGCTGAAAGCAAATCTCGAAATGCATGTTCCATGACCATAGCACTGCAACCATATGGTCTTACAGAGATCTTCACATAGTGGTTATCAGAAAGCACTTCTTGAAGAAATAGTTTTCTACGCTCTGTTTGCTTAAGTCTTTGCTGCCTTATCTCTTTAAGATCCTCGTTAGCCAGTTTAACTTTTTCTTGAAGCTGCTGTTGTGCATTCATTGCCCTAACTAACTTATCAGCTAACTCCTTCTCAGATTGAACAAGTTGGCCATACTCTTTTAGGTTATTGATCCCTTCGCTCTGTAGTTGAAGTTGTAAATCAGTATATTGTTTTACAGCTTGGTCAAACCTTGCCTTCCAATTACTACTTATTAAAACTGCCTCTATGTCATTAACACTTGTCTGTAGTCCTTCAATAGAATCTTTTATGGCATTTTTTGTTTTACCAACAGCAGTATCTAGAGAGTTCGTAAAAGCTTGAATGTCTGCGTCAAAGTCTGAAGGTGTCGCAATAGTGGAGACTATTTCCTCGTGCAAGAAAAATCCGCTTAATCTATTTATCAAATCCCATGTTTCAGATTTCTTGGTCTCAAATAGTTGTTTCTGTTTCTGAAACTTATTGTATTCAGTAAGAATTTTCTGATGATTACTCTGTGAGAGCTTTTGAATTTTTGCTCTTATGTCTTGTAGTTGCCTCTTGACTGCTGGTATCTGATCAGCAACTTGCTTCAAACTCCTAGCCTCAGCTCTCTTTGCGCAGAACTTCAATTGGGCCGTTTGAAGTTCATCATGGTCAATATTTGCCGAACGATCTATTAACTCAAGTAAAGGCTGCTTATTTTCACCAACTAGAGTTGCTATTTGTCCCTGGCTATAAAGGTCAATTGGGAATCGGTCTTTGGTAATTTCCTGGTCTTGACTTTTTTTCCAATCACACCCGTCTTCCTCAAAAACTATCGTTTCGTTAATGACTTGCGACCAAATTAGACGATAACGCTTACCCAACCGCCTATAAATTAGCTCTACTTCAGTATCTTCCTTAAGAGCTCCAAAATCGTCCTTTGATTTTGGTACTTGCATGAATTTGGAATATGTCTGGTATGGCGTAGTATCTTCATCTAGCTCTGACTGTTTCCCTGATACAGCTCGTAGAGAGTGCGTAATAGTAGACTTACCAGTACCTCTTCCTCCTACAATCGCATTTGAATAAGGGCTAAATGAGAGCGACGAAGGAAGTCTCTCTTGCCCCATATATCGAGCATCTTTAACTTGTATCGACTCAATGAAGTTATCAGGTGTTTCATATGGATTGAATTGAATTAGGTCATCAAACCTCTTAATAGAGAACTCTTGGCCATCTATCAAAGCAAGTTTTAAAGATGCGAGCGTAGGGCTTTCCATTTTGACCCAAGTGTATCGACTACCTGGTTTATCATTCCCACGAAAACCATGACTATCAGATCCAACAACTTCTGATAAGTTAAGTCTGCTTTGAATATAGCTCTGCGGCTTATCAACTTTAGTATCGACAACTTCAATGGCGCTAAGTAATCCTGTTTCGAATATTTTACGAAGATACCTATCGTTAGCTACGGGTGACTGTGATTCACTCTTGGTTTGTAGAAGACCGTTATCTCGATCTGTGTGTGCCGCTATAGGAATGCAGTCAAATTCAGGCAGGGTTATAACTTCGTTAAGAACTCGCAGTAAACTCATAGAACCTGAGCCGCTGTGGTCACCACAATCTCCTCTGTAACCAGCGGAAGTAATGAACTGTTCGATTTTCTTTTGACTAGTACCTGGCGCGAATACAACTATTAAATGAAACTCATCCTCGGTTGTAAGCTCGACCCCAGGGAACACAGTTATATCTCTGAACCCTTCAGGCAGATTAACTTTCATTTCTTCGTATGTGCTTTGCAGGGCATCCACCCAACCAGCTCCGTTATGATCTGTTACTGCAACGCAATCAATCCCCTCCGCCATGTACTTTAAAAGCCAATCTTGGGGAGATAAATTATGATCGTACTTCGCCCACATTGAGTCTGTTGATTTAGGAGTATGCGTATGGAAATCGAACTTGTACCACTTAGCTCCAGGATATGGCCACGCACTAGTCATTTATTTTCCTTGTGTAGTGGCAAATTGAAATTGGCCACATTGTTATATGAAATCACTTTATCAGCACAAGAATAACTAGGTCAAATAGCTGTCTCTGTAAATGAGATTTTCGAGTATGGATAGATACTTACGAGAAAACCCCTATTCTGCCCAACCAGGAAACGAAGCCCAATTATCTGTAGACTTAAATCGTGAAGAAGAAGTCGATTTCTTTGATTGTGAATACTAGCTGCTTAGTTTCATTGTCCACTTCCAGACCAATTGTTGCACTGTTAAGCTCTTCACTGCATTGAGCTGACTCGAGTATTTGAGGCATATTGGCTGTGATAGTTTCAAATTGATGATTGAGCATGGCGATGACTTTCTGCGAATTTATAACAGCATTTATAGGAGAGCCATTTGTTGTAACTCCACATCCTGGGTTCATATACTCTGTGCCGTCATTAACGATTATATTGGCGTTAGCATGCTTGTTTCTTAAAGTTTTGTACTCAGCCTCGGTTAACTTTTGCATTCCAGAGTCCATCACGAAAGCTGACATTCGATCTGCCCAGTTTTCATGCATAACTTCTATTAAATTTAAATCACACCAAGAGCGGTGATTGAAAATGCCGATGATATGAGCATAAGCACTATCAAAATGAACAAATAGTAGTTCACCAGTTCTTTTTACAAAACCATCACTTTGGCACTCAAGGCTTAGATGCAAATGTTGAATCCCCCAATGCGATAGCATGTCATCATCATAGTCCAGCTGTTTGAGCTTCCTACTTTGATATTTCCTTAAAGGGTTACCAGCCTCAATATCGCTCTTGATAGCGGTATATGCAGACTGAAACTTATTTGGAACAATAAAACTATTCGCTTCTTTCACTTCTCTGGGAATGCTATCAATAATTCGACATTTATATCTTTGATAGGAATAAATAGGATCATAATGAGTAAGAGTACCTACCTTAAACTCGTCTAAGATTTTACGCTCGCAGTAGCGAGTGTAGTCATCTAATATCTCATTCCGCAGTTCCATCATTCCTCCTAAACTTGACACCATTGGGGCTGCTAAGAGCCGTTAACCTATATTGCCGTCTCTACTTTGTGAACTCAATTTACAATCAGTAAGTTAGCTATAAAAACCGCCGTTCTGGCTGATAAACTACACACGTATTCAGTTAGTATTACAACTTACTTTCGGATAAGTCTTCGTAGGACAAACTCACATTAACAGCATGTGAATGAGTAAAAGATCTAGCGTACAATGGGGCATTTTCGAGCTAGAAAATACTGTGCGTTAAAATTCAGGTTGTGACGATTTTGGACAGAGACGTGCTAGAACTATTGCACTAACAAGCTTCTGCCTGATTAGAAAAAGTATCTTGAAACCTTAAATGCTTGTTAGTTTTATTGCATCCGCCAAACTTCACTTTCGTCTATATGCTGTAAAACATCAATATCATTAGACTCAAAGTAGCTTTGAGTATTTACCAATACTCTGTCGGTAACTTTTTCAATAAAGCTCAATGGGTATACCAGCTCAACTCTATGACCAGAAACTAGTTGTTCCTCTGAATTAGTGGCAATATTGACAACTTTATATCCGGGTTCCTTGTAGATACCGTAACTTGCACCAGAACAGTTTTGGAAACTATGAATCAAATTATTTCGGAGCTCATATAACAAACTAAAGTGAGAAAATTGGTCTACGTACGCTTTATGTAACTTACCCTTATCACTAGCATATTTATTCCACAAACTTATGATCTCATCAGACTTTATATCTACTTGTGAAATAGCTGTAAAACCTGATACCGCTAGAGTTTTATCTGTCGGAAACAACCTATTTTTGACGAAGATAGACACTTCTTCAGTTGCTAAACACTTAAGCTCATCAATGTCTTTTACATCAGAGTGAATGAACGCATTGAGTTGTTGGATGCTAATTAACCCTCCATCAGTCCAATCACTGAACTTCTTCAAGGTGTTAATAAACCGCTCTCTATTATTTTTCTTTTCACTCGGAACTGAGAAGTTAGAAATACCATCAATCAAACACAGGTAAAGTGTAATTTTGTACTTATCATCACATTCCAACTTTCTGATATTGATGAAGTCATTTCTAAATGAACCAAAAACACATTCTATCGCTCGCTTGTTCATTTACACTCTCCATAAAACTAACGCCGCATAAAGGTGTGAGCAACCCTACCACGATACTAAAACACTGCGCCATAAACACGAAACCCAACGATGGAATGAAAAATGCCATGCGTTGGGAATCACTCTTAAATGCTTTGTATATGCCTTTAGTCTATGTCAGGTTTCATTGCTGCAGGACCACTAGCCGAAGAGCTAGACTGCGAGTTTGAGGTTGGTTGTGTTGTTTCACTTGGTGCGAGTTCGGCAGCAGTCGCAAGACTTTTCTTTATTTGTTGTGCCCCTTGCAAACTTTCTAACGAGATACCTCTGACTTCAGTTTGTATTACGTTCTGTTTCTCGTTCTCACTCATATTTTTCTCCTTGTTTATGAGCCCTATCGACGTTGATAAGCCTAATATAATCGTCAATACTATCCCAATGTAAAAGCACCTTATTGCTACTTTATCCAATTGTTGCAGTTGATACTGTTTAACACTCACATCTTTGTCTTGCGTCAAATCAATCATGAAGTCGGCGTTCTTACCAAACATTGTAACAACAGCATAAATAGAACCAAGGAAGGAAAGACTGGATAAAACAAATATGATTAAGTCATGCAGATTTACTACTTCCGCTAATTTCAAGAGTGTTAGAGAAAAGCCAATCCCAGCCACCGATAAGGTCAAAATGCTCTTATCTTTCTCCATACTTGTAGTGTAGTAAGAAGCATAAGACTGACTCTTAAACTCAACAGCGTATAACCTTCTGAGGTCACGATCAGATATAGAGTTGGGAACATCAGTGTTTTCTTTAGTTTTTTTATCATCTTCCTGACGTTGATTCGTTATTTTACAAAAAATATTCACTTTTCTTCCTTTTCCCTCATCACTCTCGGGCATATAACGCCAGCAATAAGGTGCGCCACGACTAACCCACTAAGAGCACTTAACTCCATACCAAAACCGCCAAGTGTAACGCGTCAACCTTGATTGCCTTGTTAGTTCTAATTTACCCAAGCTGATCAATAGCGCGGAGAAACAAACGACCTAAACTTGTAATCTCATGACTAGATGCCTTAATCATACCTGTCTTATCGTCAAACTCAGGGAACTCACCCTTTTTAGGCTTCTTAAATCGAGGTTTGAGTAAGTTCAAAGCTACAAGATTATTCTTATGAGTTTGATGAATAACATATTTGTCGATTTCATCCTGAGTAGATCCCATGACTGCAGGAGGTACACGAATAATGTCACCATGTTTTTCCCAAAATTCCTGCTCTTCTCCAGGAGTTTGATACAAAACATAAGACTTTAAAGTCAGTATTTCGATATCGTTTAATTGCCCTAGAATTCCTAACAAACGCTTATATTCAATATGTTTTACTTCTGGCTCAGTTAGGCTATTTTTAAGCAATGATGCGATGTAGTCGAGCCTTTCTTGAGATAAAGCTCGTGAAGCAAAGATGAAACCATCTTCTAGAATATCAATGGACTCTTCTGAGTTGAGCTTATCCTTAACTTTAACTTGCTCTTTAACTGATATTTTAGTTTCTAATTCAACCAGTAGTTTTTCGATTCGGTCAATTCTCTGGTTAGGAATTATTGAACCTACCACTTCTGCTGCTAAAGGACCCACAAATGGTATTGCACCCACCACACCCTTGCCAATCACTGCTGCCAAATCGGATTTATTCGTACTCAAAGTTGTCTCCTTAGAACTAACACTTTAATATCGTGCCAGCACGAATTTATGTATTCAGCATATCTCATGAAACCTATCTAACCAACTGAAAATTATGTATATAATTAAGATTTAATCTAATTTCTAGTTGAAAACCGTGCAAGCACATATTGCTTCCAATTTAAGGCATGTTATCAATCAAAAACTTCCCTTTAGTTCTCTATTATTCAATAGCTTAGAAATAGTTGAGCAACATATTCGTGCGTAAGTGTGATTGAAGGTTAGTCTGTTGTGGATTAGAACATTTAGCTATATTGTTGGAACTCTAGGCATGAGGAAAAGTAAGGCAAGTTACAGGGTTTCAAACTGAGTTCAATCCCTCTCTAGCTCACTTTGGGGCAGAAATAATTCACGAAACAGGTTGTATCGTAATTGTGCAACAGGCTGTTGCACAATTAGAAGATTGGAGTTGTTGCAGAATTTTTAACAACTGATTTTTTCCTCGAAACCTTAGTAATTGATACTAGAAAAGGATGAATCCGAGTATTAAACCCACAACCATTATGATGATAGTAGTTAATGTCATATTGTTGTCGATCCATTCATCAAGCTTACTCATTCGGAGTTCCTCTTTCTTTGCTAATCATGTCAAAACCATGTTCAACACCATAAATTACTTCACGTAAAAGCGTCCTATTTGGTGAGTTCAAATTAGCAATGACTCGACCAATTTCATTGCCCAAGTCACAAAGTTCAATATCACCATCTGGAAGGCTATCAAGCGCTAACTTGAGGTTTGAAAGAAAAATATCAGGATTCAGCAAATCTGAACTAGGGTTATCTAAAACCTCATTTCGATCAGCCATGAAATCATCTGTAGCCAGTTCTACCTCATCGGCGAAGGATAGCCAATCAGGCTTTGTTTCACTCTTGGCAAGCAAATCACTGTGGGTATTATAAGGAGTCATCCCTTCTAGCAGCTCTTTTTCGGTCAACTTTTTCTTGCTCATCGCATACAACCTGACAGGATATTTAGATTAGTTGCAGTATAGCAAAATCAGCTAGACTGCCGTTAGAACGAATGCGTTGAAGCAAACTTTGGGGCATTTTTGAGTTACGTCGCCCCTGCCTGTAAGTAAAAAAGAAAAAAACCACCAAGTCTAAACTTGATGGCTTTGACTTTAACTGCTTGTTCAGCAGAATGGTTGCTTTCTTCCTGGCCTATTCCTAACTGCCTATGCGGCAGGACACACAATCTAAATATTTATGCACAATCGGGGTCGTTTCTTAGCTGCCTATTCGGCAGGACACGTAAAGCGGTGTTTTAAAAGAGCCCATTGCAGTTTCTTAGCTGCCTATTCGGCAGGACACTGTAGAATATAGTCTCTAACCATCTGATTCTGCATGCTTAAAGTCACAATTCATCAAAATACCCTTTTTCTTCTTACTTCTGTAAGTCCTTGTTTTTATTTATCTATAAAAGAGCTTTAGAAAAAGGGTTAAAAACGTAACTCAGGTACCGTGCCTTTTCTTTCTTGATTGGTGGCTAAACCATAGCTGTTAAAGTTTACTGCAATACGCTCACTGACAAACTCCTTTTGTACAAACAACATATAATCTTCCCCAGATGAAGCGCTGGAGATTGGTATTCGATGAAAACTATCGATGACCCGCTCTTCATTAGAGACTGGTAATGAAGATTCAACACCAGATAGTTCGGATCTAGCCATGCTACGTTTGATTCGACGCTTCTTAGAGCCTAAAAAGCTTTTCCCAATCGTTTGATTACGGGTAAACCTCACCTCAACCGCAGTGTCAGGCACCTCACAAACACTAGAAATCTCAAACAAACCTTCATTTACCATCACAGAGAAATAGGGCTGAAAAGAGAGTCCAACCATCATCTCTTTATCTTCAGCAACAAAGGCAATGGTTTGGCCAACTGTCGATTCATTCCAATCAGGAAGGCTCACGCCAATCCTATTCATCGCTTGTCGGTTATTGACCATAAACAAGTGCATTTGGGATATACACCGTCCTGCCAATAATTCGTGGTCGGCTTGTGCAGGCATGTAACGTATTAAGAAATAGTAACGCTTAGTCATATCTATCCCTTACTTCGCTTTGGAACAATTGAATAGGCCGCCTTTGATCAAGACAGACATGATGAAGTGCACATCATTTGGGATGACTTGAGAAGCTGTCATACTTTCAATCCAGTTCTCTGTATTTCTGAGTAGTTGGTAGAAATCGTTTCCATGCGCAACATGTCGCCTTGCTATAACGTATTCTCTATCAGCGCCATACTCATTCACTCTTAAGGGCTTATCTGCTTCTTCATGCCACCAATCGTCAATCGATTGCAACGCTGCACCAATTTTTTGACCATGAAATGCAACAGTTTCCTTTCCGTTTAATAGTTCGACAGTAGCTAACTGCTTAGTAGGAACACCATCTTCTCGGCTCTCTAAAAACTCTTGGCTTGGGTAAACCTCATCTCCCCAACCAACTCCAATTTTAGCTTTGACATCCATATAGAAATATTCGGTTGAGTCAGATAGCGCTCGCATCAAATAGGCTGTGAGCTTTTCTAGGCATTCTGCTGAAGCCTCATCCCAATGACCATACCAAGAGAGCCTTGTTGCATTTTCTACAATAAAGGTTTGTGAATCACTGGTGGTTACTTCTATCGACAGTTTTCGACACTCTCTGTTGCGCCAAAGCCAACTGCCAAGCAGGATATTCTTGGCGTATCGATGAGCTAACTCATGATATCCGTTAAGCTCTTTATAAGTTTTAGCAAGTAACGAAAGTTTACTGCGCACTTCATCGTCACTACAGATATCAGGGGTTAAAGAATTGGCTCGAATTCGAAGCGGGAATGCACAGTAGATATCGTCTACACCAGGCTTTACGTAACACTCTTCGATGAACTGAGGATTGGAGTGAGCTAAATCTTGTGGAGCAACATTCTTTTTTACAAACTTGCCCCCTTTGTATGCTTCTGCATAACCACCTTTTGGTGCGCGCAACCTAGTTCTATCAATTTCAAGGGGACACATCTCACCACTTTTCGAAACGTGGTAGAAATATGCTTTGCCAACAGAAAGAGAGCGAACGTAGTTCAGCTGAGTGCAAAGTTCCATAAACGATTAATCCCTATAGTTTTTTATAAGAATAGTTTCGCTACTGCATTCTATCGACCAAAAGGCGTGGTTTAAAAAGTGATCTCTTCCACTAAAACGCACTTCTATCGGGTTTACTCGCTTAGCAAGCCCTATCGCATTCTCTGCATAAGCGTGACAACTGGTGATTGAGTTGCCCCGTTTAGTCGGTTGTTCTAACAAATGGTAGCCAGTAGAAACTGGCAAATTATCAGCGTCTTTAGTAATAAAACGTTCTAGCTCATCAAAATCACTCGGCTGGTTTTCACTTGGATATAACCATCGCCCGTATGCTGGTAACCCTTTTATGACATGGAAAAGCTCACTCCTGCTGGTAAACGTCTTAAGCCACTCAACCTGTGTCGAGAGCTGTGGTTGGTATAATGCCCCTCCGGCGAAAGCAACGGGAAGTGCCGTTTTAAGTGCGGACTTAAAATCTGAAATTCGGCTGTCACTATGGACTCTGATAACTAGGTCTATTTCTAGGCCTGCCAATCGTTCACTACGAATAGTTGGTCGCTTCGCGTTAGAAACCGTTCGTGCTTTGGCGACTGAGTTGGGCTCGGTAAGCTTCGCTGTCGGTTGAATGTTCTCGCTTCGAACATAAAAAGAGAAACTCGAAAACTCAAACGGGGAATCACAATTAACTAGCTTATTAAACTCTCTTTGATAATGGTGCATGAACCCCCAAATAGCCGTCAAAGAAGGAGCACCACACAGGTATGGGCTACTCATTGCGACCGCATCTTGCACTCTCATTGATGACAAATAGATATACTGCTCACCCGTTACCTTATCTTCATTGCCATTTGGTTTACTAAGTTGTTCAAGTACCCATACAATTTGGGCTTTGGCGACCTGCATAAGCTTAGGATGATAGGCAAACTTTGCGGCATACCTATTATTTTGAAACCCGAGATGTAAGCGGCAGTTAAACTCACTAGCTAACGAGCCTAGGTCCGATTCTGGTAGCGCCAAAAAGGCTTGAGCTAAAGTATCATCATGTTCCAATTGCTGTTGATTAGGGTCAGCATCAACGATATCTCTTAACTCAATTAATGGAAGCATCCACAGGGCTATCTGCTTTCGCAATATCTTACTTCTAACCTTACGAGCGCTCTCCCTTTGCTTCTGTGTTTTTGATGGCTCTGAACCAATTAGATGATTTAACACCTGACAAAATTTGGCGTTAGTTACCTGATAGTCATCAAAGTAGTGACCACTCTTTTTGCGACTTTCAGTTAACGTCCCACCCTGCGCTAGCTTGACGTCTAGCGGGTAGTTAAGGACTTTCATATGCCCACCTAAACTGCCACACAGATTCCCGATACTTGCCGAGTTTGGCAATGACGAAGACACAAAGCTGAGTTTACTTTCCTGACTTCGCGATCTCACTTCTAGCTCACTTTGGATGGCATGACTGACCACTGGGGTCACCGAAATATAACCACCCTCCCAAGGAAACCGTAGCTGCTTACTGTAAGAACTGACACTATCGGGAAAATGATTATCAGGGAGCTGCTTTTCAATTGTATGTTTTAAGCGAGCGAGTGACTTAGCACCTAACCCAAATTCTTTGAGCAACTCAATCCAAACGGGGCTTTCTTGCTGTATAAGAGAAAGAATGCATAGTCGCTGTGATTGCCAACTAAAAGGATTCAATAACCACAATGTGTGACGATACACCGCAGAGTTATGCGCCCACCCCAAACGTTGCTCTAATACTGAGCTTGAGATAAACGCCTCGGTTGTAGCAAGAGGCTGTGCAATTATCCGCTGATCTTTAACTCGGCAGTCTGGAAACTTGAGATTATGAGTATGGAACCATTTGATTTCACCAAGGGACGCCTCTAGGTTCTCAGCCGCTTTTAAATGCCTTTTAGCTCGGGCAACATCCAACCAATCCAAGCATCTATCTGATTGATGGCTTGAACTGAGATTGAGCAAGATCGTTAGCGCTTCTTTTTCACACCCATCAACACAGACATCTTCCGTATAGGGCATGAACATCTTCTTTAAAGCAGACTGCTTTACTGCTTCGTCTTCAATTGTTAATAAGTCACTTAATTTCGTCATAATTACCACTCAGGTAGATATACACTTAAACCATCACTTTCAGAGCTCATTCGAGTCAGCTTTGTCTCGATGACACTTCGTAAAGTAAACGCCGATTCATGACTCGCTATCTTTGTATGCATTCTCGGCCTAATAGCGGCTTTGATCTCACCAAGCTCATACAACCGATATACCTCATCTGTTGTACAAGAAAGCAATGTAGAAGCTTCTAAGGGGCTGAGCAGTACATCACCGATATTTCCTTTCGCGCTTGAAGACACTGTTGCCACTAGCTTTGTAAAGTAAGCTAACACCTGAGTAAGTACGATATTTTGGCTCAGCTGCCGACTGGGTAACTGACGGCAACCTTTAAGCAGAGCACCAAAGGCTTCATTGAAAAATACCTTCTTCCAATCTTTGACTCGAACGAGTTCTGCCTTCTCTTTCAAAGCATCGAGGTCTTGCCACAATGACGTTGGCCAAGCGCCACAATATTCAATGAATGATTCGAAACTGAGGTCATCAATATCACCATAGCGATTTATATACCAAAGTAAAAAACCATAGCGCTCAGATAACGTCATTTCTCCCTTTAGTAATCCCAAGGGTTTTGAATCATTCCCTGACAACCATTGAGCAACTAATACCTCAGCCTCTGACGCATCTTCGACTGGCGAGTTTCGAAGTTCAAAACCACATTCACATTGGCTAATACCCTCGGTACTTTGATATTCAAGTCTCGACTTACACTCAGGACAGTGATGAATCAGTTTACAGCCATGGTGCTCACAAGCTTGGTGAGAAATAAATTGCCACTGCTGTCGAATGTAAGGAGCTTCGTCAATACACAGAGGGCATATAGGCGTGAAGCGTTTACGAAGAAAAGCATAAGGGTAGTCAGAACCGAATCTATGTACGGCTTTATATTGCGGAGAGAATTGAGCTTTTGAATGTGATAACGCTAGGCGCAGTACACCAAAGTTATTGAGCTTTAGTTGGTTCTCAAGATGAATAAGAACCCGCACCCGCATTTGGCTTGTGGTTTGAGCGTGGTAGATATTAACTCGGTTGAGCTCTAAGGGGAAAGCACCAGCCATCGCCTCATGCTGATCCATGGTGTCGAACCAGATATCTTCGGCGAAATGAGAAAATCGCTCGTAACCTTGCTCTTGCGATAAACGCAACAAGAAGCTTTCGAGCGATTCGTCAGGGTAAAGTTGAATGTCCGTTTTCACATGCCACCACTAAAACTTAGAATGTCTAAGTTTTAGTTTCGCTGATATTCCCACTAATGCAAATTTAAACTGTAATATGTATGGAAGCAGATCACTGTAGAGAATGAATAAAAGACGACCAAAAGTATTCTGCTGCACCTTGCTGCGTAAGTTGTTCTTCCGTGTCACTTGTTCGATAAAAATTCATTCCGCTAGCTTTTAAGTACAATGAAAGACCATCATTTTCAACACTTAGCCAATCATTCATACTGTTATCATTCTCAGAACTTGAATAACAAATAGTATTGCGCTCAAAGTGCCCACTACCATACCAAATATTACACACGCTCTTCTGACTGCCATTTTCATAAATATAAGCACAAAAACGTGTCGAGGTAATTTGCTTAAAACGAACTTGTATCTGCGGGTTCCGATTACCTAGTTCTTCTAAAGAGCCTTCAAAATAACGAGCTATGTAGTCAAAACTTGTTTCCAAAAAGCAATCTCTATCATGATCACTAAACTCTTGTTTCAAGCGCATATTACTCGAACGCGGTAAAGCTACGCTTTGTGAATTGGCAGGAGCTTGAGGGCTAATGGAGCTAGTAACGCCTTGAGAGGTGGAACTAACTGTTAGTGCATCAACTGCCACTCTGATCTGTTTTGCGATAATTGTGAATGCTTCTTGTTGATTAGCAAACATTGTTACAGGCTTTCCATCGGTGGGCGTAGCCAATAGCTTTCCAAAGGGTGCATGATGCCAATCACACGGATGTAAAATGACAGGAATCACTTTTGCCTCCCTGAGTTCGTGCTTTTCTAGGGCTCTAGCCATTTCTTTTTCATAGCAATAATTTGAAGCCAAGAAGTGAGCACTCACCAAAAGAAGAATTACATCTGAATCTTCTAAATTTTGACTAATATCTTGGTCAATTTCAGAACCAACAACAATCCGGCGATCATGCCACGTAGTAATCAGCCCTTGCCTTTTTAGCATAGCAAGGTGGACTTCTAATTCATTTCGTAGCTCTTCATCAACATGACAGTACGAAAAAAATAAATTTGCCATTACCTCTCCCTCTCTATTTTAATGCTGGATTTTGTTTGGAATCAGAGGCTTACGAGACCAGTGTTCGTCAATGGTTTGAGTAAAGTCAGCCCTAACTAATTTAGCTCTTTTCTCAAGCCAGTTCCCTTTATCTTTCCTCAAATAAATACCTTCAATCTTATTAGCACCATAATATGACGGTTGGTCTAGCATCAATTTCAAGTCTTTGACACTAAATCTACCTTGAACCAACGGTGAAACAATGGGAATACCTACAGTCGCTAGAACCTTATTCCTTCTTTTAACAGAATAAAATTTACCTGCTGAACGACTATAAAGATCAAATCCAATAAACCAATTTGGTAGCTTTTCGTAACCAATTGAGTGCTCGGCATAACACCATTCACCAAACAGTATTAGATCGCTATCAAGAGCTAGTTTTAGTTGATACTCATATTGCTTTATCCATTTCCACAGGTGCTTAAACTGACCACCTACACCTTTATCTATCCAAGCTCCTCGATTTTGTGCTCTTAATTCACCATGCTGATCAATCGAGAAACCCACATTAGCCCCATCGACTTTCTCCTCAACAACTAGCTCTGAAGATAAAAAAGATTCCACTTCTAATGGTGGCAATAGTTTATCACCCCTAGGTTCCCTATCGCCTAACCAAGCAATGTGTGGAGTATGAGGAAATCGGAAAAACTCATCGTCCATGATGTTGACGCCACTTTTCTCTGAGCCAAACATCGATAATTTGCTCAACATTGACACCTGCATCTAACAATTCAGACTCCCAATCATACCAATCTGTGTCGCAAGCATTAACAATCGTACATTCTGGTTGTTCTTCATTTGCTTTAAGACATGCCGCTACTATTTTAGTATCAGCTAGATCGTGTACAACGGTTTTTAATGGTTCATCTAGTGCAGCAGCTTTATCAACGGCCGCAGGGTCATCAACCCACTCAAGACCTACGTAGTCAATTTCATTTCTCGCCATTTTTTCGAACAATACACGTTGGCCATAATCTTGCTCCGTAAGCTTATTTGAGTACTCAGTAATGATTTCCCAATCACTATCGACCACCATCCGGTCAGTTCCTAACTCAAATGATACTAGCCATTCAAATACTTTTTCTGCTTCCAGAGGGTCTTCAACGGGGTGATTTTCAGAGCGAAAAGGGGATTCAGGGTGCTCTCCACTGGCTACAATAAGCACGTTGGTATCAACTACATGTCTGCTCATTGTCTCGCTCGCTCTGCTTTTATTCGTTGCATCGTTTCTTGAGCTTGCTTTCTCAATTCACCAGTAGCATCACCGAAAAAGTTTTTAGGCCATTCTTCTAGTCGCCCATATTTATCCATACTCAATGTTTTCAACACCGCATCTGAATTCTTTCGTTCAACAAAATACAATGCACACTGATCTGGCTTCGCCTTTTGGGTTGCAACCAGAGTTTGCATACGTCTGAATAAGTGCTCAGAATGTGTCTCAACGATAAATTGAACATCACGTTCTAAGCTGACTTCCAAGAATAACTCAGCAAGTAATGACTGAGCCAGAGGATGCAAATGGATTTCAGGTTCTTCTAAGATAATCGTTGACTTTTCTGGTGCGAAATATGCCAATACAAGCACAGGAAGCACTTGCGACACACCTGTACCAACATCAATTAGATTTGCCGCTACACCATCTCGATGAACAAGTATGTTGTAGTTACCTGCACCAATATGTTTGACCTCAAGCCTATCGGCGATGCGCATTTTTTTGAGCCACTTTGATACCGCTTCAACTAAGCCATCGCTCTTTTTGCCTGATGTATTATTACTAGCTAACAATGCAAAAACGGCCTCGCTACCATCGACTCCGATGATTCCTGGGCGAGTTCTATTCCATATATACGTTCTTCTAGGCTTGCTTCTGAGAGGGCCTAAATAAGAGACGGCTTCAAGATCTCTTAATACCGACAGGCTGATATCTTCTACGTCACTTCCAATTGGTCCTAAATCGTAAATTGCATCTTTAGAAAATGACACACCACGCTCAGGCGAATACTCTCTACTTTTCAGGCTAGTTCGAGTCTCATTTGGCAAATAAATATTAAAAGCGCCTTTGTCAGAACGCTGAGCTCTGAACCAATTATCACTATCCTTACTAAGTTGGAGTTGATCGATTACCGGACTTTTTTTGGAATCCTGAGCATAGTCAATTTTTAGAAAGCTGCGCCCTTGTCTTCCGTCAACATCCATTTCAATAGAGATTTTCCGGTTTTCAGGATCTTTCGTTAATAGATCTTCAAATGCCCCCATGTCCACATAGTCATTTACCTCATCTCCACCGAGGTTTAAGTGAATCGTTCTATCTGGAGATGTCGCAGTCTGTTTCATTAACAACAAACTTTGCAATAGGCTCGATTTCCCTGTCGAATTTTCACCAAGCAAAAGAGTCACTGGTGCAAGATCGACATCTCCTGACTCACGCCACGCTTTAAAATTGGTAAGTTTGATTCTCTTAAACATAAAATATCCTTCGGCTCTAAACAGCCTGTTCAACAATAGCGTCAGTGAGGTGGAGTTGCGTGGTTTGAGACTCTTTCAACCGAGCTTTTAGTTCATCGCAAACAACCATCAGCTCTTCGACTCTAGCAAATATACGGTGTTGTTCTTCTAGTGGGGGCATTGGCAAAACAATACTACGACTTTTTGTAACAGATATATTGTCCTGACCTGCCGTACCAATCAGCTCTATACTCTGCAGGAATAACCCTGCTGTTAAATAGGTATATATGTACTTATTTAACAAAGATTCTATTGGTCGGAATACGACTATAGCCTGATTACAATTCCATTCTGGATATGAATCAGGGATTATCGCTATCTTACCAAGAGGAGGGCCAACAATGTTCATTACCACATCTCCAGGATAGAGGATTGAACGTGTTAACTTGGTTGTATGGTGTGCAGAATCAACGAACTGTTCTTTATAGCTGAAATCAATTTTCTGATTTCTAATATTGTAAACCTTAAGATACGGCACACCTTCATTCTCGATAAACTTGTCTTTCGGAGGTGTAGAACCAGAAGTTACGCCAGTACAAATATCATCCAAACGTACAAAACACCAACCATTAGCGAGTCCAAATAACTTCTCATCATCAGCAATCGGCGGCAGGGCTTTCTGCTTTTTAATTTTCTTATCTTTGATTAACTGTGCTTTTTCTTCCGCGATACGCTCAAGCAACTTTGCAGCAGGTTCATCATTTGGGTCTTGTGGGACAAGCTTACCCATTACCGCCAGTTGCAGGGTGGTTTGCTTTAGCTGGTCGATGCTCGCTTCTGTCGTGAACAAGGTATCGAAGTGCTCGCTGATTCGTGCCCAGTTTTGCATTAGCTCGTCGGCATCAGCAGAATTGGTTAGCGTGTCTAACAGCGTTTTCACCAATACCTGATGTGCCGCAATGCTAGCTTCGGTTTGCTGCTCTAATTGGTCGCAGAGTGCCATTAGTTCATCGACTTTGGCAACGATGCGGTGTTGTTCATCGAGAGGAGGAAGTGGAACGACAAACTCTTGAATACTTTTTATTCCTACATTTGGTTGTGTAGTCTTTTTTACCATCTTTCTACATTGTTCAGTAACAATGCCGGAGATTGAGTAATAAAATTGATATTTAGCAGAAATACACTTGTGTATAGTTTTTATGATACAGCAGGAGTATGAGGCTAAAAAATCCATATCAGTTTCAACAAGTACATTCGCACCAATCGTCCCATATCTAGGGAAGATAATGTCTCCTTTTTGAGGTTGTATTTTTGCTGCTAATTTTTCGAAGTCTGCACGAGAAATTTTCTTTGCAGAATCAAACCTAATTTCATTATTTGGGTAAAAATCCCTAGGTGAAACATATGGAATACCATCTATTTCTTCAGATGGCATCTTATGGTCAATATCACCAATTTTTAAAGCCACATCATTCCAACGAACAAATATCCATCCGCGAGGCAGATCAAACGGCTTTTCATCTTCACTAATCTCAGGCAACTTCTTCGTTTTTTTGAGTATCTTATCTGTAACCAGCTGCGATTTTTCTTTAGCAATTCGCTCTAGCAAAATAGAAGCAGCCTCATCTGTTGGGTCTTGTGGCACTAACTTACCGCGTACTGCTAACTCTAAGATCAGCTCACGCAGTTTCTTCACACCATAAAGCTCACGCTTTTTGCTGCTACCTCTACCAGAGGCAGGCTTGGTTTTAACGGTTGAAGTCCAAACGTCGATGTTATCTGTTATCAACTGGTTCATAGAGGTTTGTTCTACACTCATTATTTACTCTCACCAGTTGTTGCTGACGTTGAATCTACCGATGATTTCAGAGCATTACCCAAAATGTCTTTCAGCTGATTACGAAGCTGTGAGATCTCTTGTTGCTGCTGTTGGTAGCTTTCTAGAAGCTCGTTTGGATCGTGACTTACCACTTCACCTTGATAAGGGTTTTTAATATCGAGGTTGAAGTTACGCTCAATGATGTCGGCGATTGGCACTTTCCATGCGTAATTATTCTCTACGCGGCTAGCAAAACCATCATCTTCATTACCCCACCAATCGATCTCTTGTTGGAACTCTTCAAACTTCATTGGTTTGGTTTTGCTGTAGTTCTTCACGCCTTCTGGGTATGGGTGCTCGTAGAACCATACGTCTTTAGTTGGCTTGCCTTTGGTGAAGAACAGAATGTTGGTTTTGATGCCTGTGTATGGGTTAAATACCCCATTAGGTAAACGCACGATGGTGTGCAGGTTACACTCTTCGATAAGCATCTTTTTGATTTTGGTTTTCACGCCTTCACCAAACAATGTGCCATCTGGCAGTACTACCCCTGCGCGGCCGCCATTTTGCGTTTCTGAGCCTTCGTCTAACACTTCGATGATTAGTTGCAAGAACAAGTCTGCCGTTTCACGAGTTTGCATTTCGGCTGGGAAGTTCTTTTCAATGCCGTCTTCTTCTGTACCACCAAATGGAGGGTTGGTCGCAATCACATTGATGTTGCTGTCCCAGCTTGAAAGCGGTTTGTTCAGTGTATTGCCGTGTTTGATTTGTACCGGTACTTCAATGCCGTGCAGCATCATGTTGGTGATACACAGTAGGTGCGGCAGTTGTTTCTTCTCTACGCCGTGGATCTGCTTTTGCAGTGTTTGGTGATCCGCTGCTGTTTTCACGTAGTTGTCTTTTACGTGGTCAAACGAACACGCTAGGAAGCCGCCGGTACCCGTTGCTGGGTCCATAATCGCTTCGCCAAGCTTCGGATCTAATCGGTTGACGATGAAGCGTGTCACAGCACGTGGGGTATAGAATTCTCCTGCGTTACCTGCGCTTTGCAGATCTTTTAAGATTTGCTCGTAAATATCACCAAACAGGTGGCGCTCTGAAGAGTCAGTAAAATCAATTTCATTCAGCTTGTTGATCACTTGGCGCAACAACGTACCGTTTTTCATGTAGTTAAACGCATCGCTAAAGGCTTCTTTCACCACAAAGCCTCGCGGGTTTAGATCAATGGGTGCGGTTAAGTTTTTCAGCTTGTAGAACAAGTCGTCGTTTACGAACTCAAGCAGCGCTTCACCGGTAATGCCTTCGGCATCTTGCGCCCAATTACGCCATAGATATTGTTCTGGGATTGGTGATTTGTAATCGTCCAGTTCTAGTTCTAACTCTTCTTCTTGAGCGTCAAATACTTTAAGAAAAAGTAACCAAGACATTTGACCAAGGCGCTGTGCATCACCGTCGACACCCGCATCTTTACGCATGATGTCTTGAATGGATTTGATAACTGAACTGATAGACATGTTTTTCTACTTTTAAACAACTGAAATTTGTGGCGAATTATAGCAGAACTAGGTCAAAAAAAATGAAGTTAGTTCTATGAAACCATAGATATAAGATTCATTAATCTATAGCCTGAACTTATAAAATTATAATCATAAATACAGTTGGCTAAATAATGAAAATAGAATGCCCTCGTTGCCAGAAGGACAATGAGATTGAATTTGCAGAAAACATATCGTGTTCAGAGTGTGAGAAGAGTTTTAAAGGGTTTAAGTTCAGTAAGCGAAAGCTCGTTTCTGCTAGCTCCGCTTTACTGGTTGGAGCCCTAGGGGGTTACGCTGTTGAAAGTGGGTTAGACAAAGAAAGGTATCCTCTCGAAGTGGAATACGCGATTGTCGATACTTGCGTGAATTCTAGCAAAAACATGGTGTCCGTAAGTTGGTATGAAAGTAAACGGGAAACTTGTTTATGCGCATTAGAAAACACAGAAAATGATGTGGCATATTCAGACTACAAATCAGATCAAGCTATATTTCTTCGCACATTCAAGCAACACGCCAACAGATGCTCGTAAAAAGAGAGGCAGCATTATGCTACCCCTCCTTTAATTATTAACGCTTAGGTGTGTTTCCGCGACCACCGCCCGATGGTTTGCCCGTCGTGCTTGGGTAATTTGGATTCGGCTTAGCGCCACCTTTAGGTGTACTTGAAGCTGGTTTATTCATGATGAACTCCTATTTCCCTTGTTTTTGGTTGTGAGCAGCTGCGCGTTGAGCTCGGCCAGCAAAGTCGCCTTTAGGAACTTGCCCACCGTTTTGTTTTGCGGCATTACCTTGAATGCGAGCAGCGGCTTCTGGTGTCATTGGTGCTTTTGACTTAGTCATGATTTTATCCTTAAAAATATCGTTATTAATGTGTCTTCGCTAAGACCAGGTAATATTAACTAAGGGGTTGGGGAACTATGGGGACAACTACAAAACAAAAGCAAAAACAGATTCAAAATACTTTAGACGCATTAGGTTGGAGCCATCATCGGTTTGCTGATGTACTCTATGAAGAGCTCAATGATAACGACGATTTTAAAGAAACAGACAAAGAGAATATCCGTAAGCTTGGTCAAAACATCAAAAAGCAGCTAAAGCGTGATTCGACGCCCGAAGAGCGCCTTAATAAGTATTTACAAGTACTGTTTGAACACCCTGACTACCAAGCCCTCAACTTAGGCAATATTTTACCTAGATATATTGATCACAACTGCATAAGCGGAATGTTAGCCGATCAGCTTGCACTACTCTCATCTGAACTGGATCTCTCCGATGAAGACAAAAAAGGCCGCTAAATTAGCGGCCTTAAAGGTTTTCGTATCTACACGGTGTGAATATTGTTAGGCAGATTGGTAGATAGCAGCTTCCAGTTCATTAACCGCTTCTAAATATTGCAGTTTGCCACCAAAGCCTTTCTTAATGATTTCTAACGGTCTGCCCATTTCATCGAAAGGTTTCACTTTAAGAACATGAATGTTTTCGATCTCTTGCACACCTTCATCGGCATACTTATCAAGGAGGTTGTTCAGCACCTGCTGCGCGGTATCGCCATATTTAGTGAAGTAGTTACGCTTCTTCACGTTATCGGCGCGCTCTTTACGAGTTAAAGCGGGTTGATCGTAAACGACATGGCAAATCATATCGAATGGGTCCATCTCTTTACCCACTTCGTCTTCTAGCGCTTCCCATAGAATACCGGCTTCGGCTAACTCATCGATAATGGCTTGCTTCCGGTCAGATTCGTTCCAACGCTTGGTGAACTCATCTAAAGAAGAGAACTGCTTCACCATGGTTTTACGGGTGTAGTCTTTAAATGACTCGGTCACAAGCTTACCGTCTGAATCGTAATATTGGACACGTTCAGCGAGCGCTTTTACTGGAACTCCATTCACATGGAATTTGCGAACTCGATTCTCATCATCCCAATCGTCTGCACCGCCTGTACTTTCAGGGGAGTTTCCAAAATCTTCGCCATAGGTAGCCTCTGGCTCTTGAATTGAATCAGGGTCAATGTCTTCATCACCGAACGGGTTATCAGCATCGACATCATCAACACCGTCGATGATGTCATCTAAATCGTCTTCATCTTCAAACTGCTCTGGCGTAGTGACCTTCACGCGTTCCGGAGTTCCGTCGAAGCGTTCATCAGCAAACAGTTCTGTCGCTTTTTTGAAATCCAAGATAGTGAACCAAAGCTTGCCATAGCGATCATCAATACGAGTACCACGACCAATGATTTGCTTAAACTTGGTCATCGATTGAATACCTTGATCAAGCACCACTAGCTTGCAGGTTTTTGCATCAACTCCCGTCGTCATTAACTCCGAAGTCGTGGCAATAACAGGGTACTTTTTCTTAGGATTGATGAAGTTGTCTAGCTGATCTTTGCCAATGTCATCATCACCCGTAATTTTCATTACGTATTTATCGTTCTTCTTAACCTGTTCTGGATTCAGGTTTACTAACGCACGGCGCATGCGATCAGCATGATCGATGTCATTACAGAACACGATGGTTTTGGCCATTGGGTCGGTACGTTTCAGATAGTTGGTGATGGTTTGTGCGACAAGCTCGGTACGCTCATCAATAACCATAGTGCGATCAAAATCTTTTTGGTTGTAGATTCGATCTTCAATCACTTCACCATTTTTGTCAGTTTGCCCTTTGGTTGGTCTCCAACCTTGGACGTCCACATCAATATCGACACGAACTACCTTATAAGGGGCTAAGAAGCCATCCTCAATACCTTCTTTAAGAGAGTAGGTATAAATTGGGTCGCCAAAGTACTCGATGTTAGATACTTCATCGGTCTCTTTTGGTGTTGCCGTCAAACCGACTTGAGTCGCACTGCTAAAGTATTCAAGAATTTCACGCCAAGCGCTGTCTTCTGAAGCACTACCACGGTGGCACTCGTCAATGATGATTAAGTCAAAGAAGTTAGGGTCTACTTGCTTGTAGGCTTTTTGTTCTTCTTCTGGCCCCGTAAGCGCTTGATAAAGCGCTAGATGAACCTCAAAGGCAGGGTCGACTTTGCGACCTGTAATCTTGGTCATCGCCGTCCCAAACGGTTGAAAATCATTAGTTTTAGTTTGATCGACAAGAATATTTCTATCCGCTAGGAACAGAATTCGCTTCTTGGCTTTGGCTTTCCAAAGTCGCCAGATAATTTGAAATGCGGTGTAGGTTTTACCTGTACCCGTCGCCATGACCAGTAAGGCTCTGTCTTGGCCAGCAGCAACGGCCTCTACTGTTTTGTTGATAGCTTGAAGCTGGTAGTAACGCGGTGATTTACCGCTGCCATCATCATGGTAATCTTGGGTGATAATTGGCAGATGTTCTTCTTTATACCCTTTCCAAGCACAATACTTTTCCCACAACTGTTGAGGTGTTGGGAAATCCTCTAAACGAATTTCCGTTTCAAGTTGAGTTGGGTTGGTTAAGTCTCGGAAAATAAAACCATCACCATTCGATGCAAAAACGAATGGCACCTCTAGCAGGCCAGCGTATACCATGCCTTGTTGCATGCCTTTGCCAACTTCATGCTTATTGGCTTTTGCCTCAATCACTGCAAGCGGCATACTAGGCTTATGATAAAGAACGATATCAGCTGATTTTACTTTCTGACGAGCAGCAGCTTGGCCTCGAACAATCACTTTACCATCTCGCAGCTTCACCTCTTGGCGAATCTGAGTCATATCATCCCACCCTGCCTCTTTAATCGCAGGAAGTATGAATTTGGTAATGATGTCGGTTTCAGATAACTTAGCTTTATTAATGCTGCTGACCATTCGGATTACTCGTAGAGAGACTCAATAGCTAATCAGTATATCGTAAAGCCTATATAAATCCGAGTGCGCATTATTCACGGTGTGATTAAGTGAATGTTGCGATAACTCTTTGTTTAAAATCACCTAAACGTAACTCATCATAACCTTCGAAATCAGAGTAAAAAGCGTTTTGAACCCCATCGATTTTTGACCAGTTTAGTTGAATTGAGGACTCCCCAGATACCATAATCTTATCGTTCGACAAATCTGTAGGAGTAAAACTCTGCGCCTTATCTGATTCATCAGTCTGTTCATTCGATTTAATAAATAGACACGACTCTGGAATGTCCTGCTCAATTCTTTCAGCAAACCCAATCAGACTTTCTTCAGCAAAGGTATACAACCACGCTTCTTGGTTGGGGGAATCATTGATTCTTAAAATTCGCCCGAGCACTTGCCTGAAGTAAAGTTCCGTTTTTACCGAGCTCATATGACAACAAACCTGCAGCCTTGGAATATCCGTTCCTTCACTTATCATCCCAACACTGACTATCCACTGAACCTTTGAGTGACGAAAGGACTCAATTTCATTTAACGGGTCATCATGGTGATAAGTCACTAAGCATGCTGATTGATTAAAGTGCTCAACAAGTCGCTTTTGAATGTCTTTAGCGTGCTTAATAGAAGATGCGACCACCAAGCCTCCAGCTCTTGGGGACTCTTGCCTTATCTGCTCTAGCTTTTGGCAACCGTTATTTAGTATGTAATTCATAGCGTCTTCGTTGTGGATGACGCTTTGATAAGAGACATCGGATTGTTTCAGGCAATCAAGAATAGAAGCGAAATGTTGATTGTCACTGCCAGCCTTAACACTCAGGTGTTCATTATCGATTAAAACGATTTTAGGGCGGCGGCATACCTTATCTTCAACGGCCTGTTGCAAGCCGTATTGGTAATCGCAAACAACCTTGCCATCAGGATCAGAATACTCGGCCATAACAATTGGTAGTCGATCAGAACGCCAAGGAGTGCCCGACAGCGCCAAAGTATAATGAGCAAAGCCTTGGATCTTCGAGACAATTTCTAGCCCCCATGAGTTTGACCGCCCCTCGTCATCAAACGAACAATGGTGGATCTCATCAAATACCACTAGTACTCGATACTTACTGACGGTGCTCCAAAAGTTTTCATCCAAAAAACGGATGGATTGGTAGGTGTAAGAGCCCCCAAGGGAACCCAAACCTCCATTAAAGGAACATTCGAGCTTCCATGAAAAGGTCTTTTGCATCCCTTCTGCAACAGTCAGAGAGGGAGAGAAACACAGCACTAGGTCAATCATGCCTTGCTCAAATAACCGACTCGCGACCTCGGCGGCCATAACGGTTTTACCAGCACCTGGGGTCGCTTGGCAGAAGAAATGTGAATGCTTGTTTAAAGTGAATTTCTCGATAGCTTGAGCTGCACACTCGGCTTGCCATGCTCTTAACATTGAGGGGCCTTGCTTTGGGCGACTTGCATCCAGTTGGTTAGTGCATTAATTCTGCCTAATAGCTTGGCTGAGCGTTCTCTTGCTGCATTAAATAGCGGCTGCATATCGTGCTTGTTGTTTGGGAAACGCGTTAACAATGATTGGTATTCCTCAATCTCGCCTAGAGTAATCGCCAACTCGCCTTCATGTTGCTTCTTCTCTTGCGCTAATGCATTTAGAGAGCACTTTTGAGTTTGAACATCCATTGAGTCGACTTTAGCTTGCCTATTTCTAGCTACTCTAGGCTCAATTGTGAGCGCTTTGAATTCGTTAGTTTGATGGTAGCGTTTGTCTCTACGAGCCCCAATGACAGAAAGCCAGCCTTTGTCCTCAAATGATAGAAGTTGCTTATAAACATACTTCCGCGCATCGTCCTTGCTCGGGAAGGCTGAAGCACTGTTTAGCAAAGCATCTCTAGCTTCTGTGACGGAGAAATTATCCATCCCTTTTTCAATCAATAGGTTAAACATGTGAGGGTTAATTCTGGTTACTTTCTTCATGTGACTCTTACAGGCAATAAAAACTTAGGATTGCTAAGTATACAAAAATCAGTAAAACTTAGACAATCTAAGTTATCTAAAGGTTGAAAAGAAATGTGTAAGTGCAAAAAGACAACCCCATCCCTGCGAGGCTCAAAGCTGCGCGTAAAAAAGCCAAGATCACCCAAAAAGATTTAGGGGTGAAAATTGGTATGGAGCAAAGTTCTGCTAGCGGTCGTATGAATCATTACGAAAAAGGCAGGCATGTACCTGATATTGGTACGCTTGAGCGCATGGCTGAAGAGTTAGGTGTGCCACTAAACTACTTTTTCTGTAGGAGCGAATTGAGCGCTGAGTTAGCGTGCGCCATTGATAAGATGAGTGATGAAGAGAAGGCGGTGTTGTTGGAGAACCTAAAGAGCGAGAAGTAATACTTAAGTTCTAAGTCCATTTTTGATCAATAACATACTCAATGGAATTGCATCCGTAAATCGTGGAGCTAGTATCTTATCTTCTGAAGCAATGGCATTTAGGTTGTAAGACGATCCAGAGTCAATTTGATGAAGACGAAGCTCCTCTACAGGACAATTAAAGGGATTATCCAAGTAGGGAAACTTAAATGAAAACGTGCGCGACAATATCTCTTTGTCTATCGTATCGACGTTCTCATTGAAACTCATAAGTAGTGCGTCTTTCAAGAAGTGCTTTAACGCTCGGCACTCCCCTCTACACATAATAAACAGAGGGTATAACACTTCATTTTTTGTAAGCACTGGCGGTTCATCAAAGCCCATTCTCGCACTCAAACCAGCGACAAATTTAGCAAAGTGCTTTTTTTGCTCCAAGTCAAAACTATAAGATGCCGTTCCACTCGAATAGCTGTTAGCTTTCAACAGCTTGAAATAGTTAATCTTTCGTCTCCAACTTAATCGTGAGTTCCATTGTGGCTCTGTCGCTATTACATCAGCATATGGCATACCAACCAGCACAAACGAGACTTTTGCTTCTTCACTTATATATTTGAACGTATTAGCAATAGCTTGTCTTTCTTCTGCTGTAGAAAACTCCACAAGCTCTTGAATTTCATTGACGATAATCAGCTCAACAGATTTACGTTTAAGTTGCTTTACAACAGCCTCACCAAGAGCAATTTCATTACGTCGTCGAGTACCTCTTCCCCCTGACTTTCCATCTAAATCGACTAAAAACTGCGTAAGCGTGTTCTGTTCATTTATGCGGCTTGGCACTCTGGTGCTAAGAACAGGTTGTTTGCTCCAAGTGCAACTCGACGGAAAGCGTGATAGATAGTTGTTAATCAAAGCCGTCTTACCACTTCCGGCCTCACCAGTTAACAAGAAAGACTCCGGTTCACCGCCAAGGGAGTGATTAAAACGAAGTTGATCGAAAATGGAGTAGATTTCAGTTATTGCAGGGTACTCGATAAAGCTGGTTTCAAAGGATCTTAGCTGCTCAAACTGACTAGACGTTAAGTTCAAATTAATACCCCTCAATATCTTCAAAATCATCATCAGATAATTGCTCTGAGACATCGAACACTACCGTGGTTTCTTGTTTTACTGGAGTCGTATTGATTGAGCTTGGCCCCTCTGAGCCCACATCATTAAACTTTGCTAATTTCGAAGTATTGCCCGTTTTAGGCAATCTACCCTTATTACTTTTGGCACTGCGGAACCTATCGGTTTCTTCCTGAATACGTTTCTTCATATACAGAAATGTATCCGCAAGCGCCTCATCATCAGCAAGCTGCTTAGTGTTAAGCCTGCGTACTTTTTGTATGCGCTCATGTTCAAAAAGGGACAGTCCTTTTGTATATCCACAGTTGTCTACCGCTGGAACTTTTATGTACCTCTTTTCCGATTCTAGGTAAACATGGATGTAGCTGATATCAGAAGGGTCTGTTTTGGTCCTAACAAAAAGCTTTTTACCATTGTTAGATGCCCCATATTTACGGTATTCAATAAGTTCGGAGGACTGATAACGTAAGTTATGTAGTCTAATCCCTGCCACTCCAATAGTTCGGTGTCTAAGCAAACCTAGCTCAACTCTCAACTGCTCCTTCTCAGCACCAACGTAGTAGGAGGGAGTCCATTCCGATTGGTTCCACTTGTGGTATGGAATATCACGTTCTCTTGAATCTGGTGCCATGTGGTAATAATCGACAATCCATTTATGAAGTAATTCAAGAAATACAGAAACTCTAACCACCGCATCCTTCTTTGGGTTGTAATCTTGTAGTTGAGTAGGGTTGGTGAATGTTTTTCCAGGTAGTGAATTCACTAACCCTTTATTCATCTGATCAAACAGCTTTTCGATCCCTGACTTTCGCCAAGGTTTAGCAGTTTGACTATATTGAATGTCAGTTACGAATGGCCTTAAAGAGTCTTCTAAGCTGTCGGTCCAAAATTCAGCGCCATTATCAACAACTAGGTAGTCAATCTTTCCGTGACATGGCCAATCATTCTTTATAGAAGGGTAGCTATTTTTTAACCAGCTTTTATCTATTAAAGTATTAAGCAAAGCCTTGCGCACAGAGTCGAAACTGGGATCTCTAAAATTCACACTCAACCCTACGATACACTTACTGAAGCGGTCATAAAGCATCGTCAGATAGGGGCGCCCTAAAGGAATATCTAACTCATCATCAATCAAAATCACCGGTACTGGAGTATGGTCAATTTCTACATATTCCATTGGTTTGGTCGAAGCTACTTGCTGACCAACCGAACGAAATTCTCTGTCTGCGTATCGTTTGCCAAACCTTGCAATCGCTACCTCATAAGGAGGTAAGTCGTGTATTCGATTGTAAAAAGAACGTTCAGCAATTGGCTTTATTTTACCTTCGACAATCTCACGATTCATTTGAATCACTCGACTCTTATAGTATCGGTATGCTTCAGCAACGCTAAGTCTTTCTCGGGTAAGGTATATGCTGTTAATTGCTTCATCGACCAAAGATTGAGAATCGATTTCTTTTTGTCGGTTGCCTTTAAACGTATGCCTTGGAATAAGCGCACATGGATCTCTTCCTGCCTCAAAGTAGGACTTTGTCCATGTTGCTAAGGTTCGCCAACTCGGAGGAGTAAACTGTAATTCTGATTCAACGAGACTTAAGATGGGACTCAGGTTTTTCTCGGTCCACCCACCTTTTAAACGTTTTTCCACAAACGCGATGATTTTGATACGACGGAGAACTTCTTGTTGTACCTTCTTTGATTGACTATCGATAGTTGAAGATATTTCAATAGGTTCTTGGATTAGCTTTATTGGTAATTGCTGCGACTCTTCTTCTGAAGCTTCAAACTCATCAAAGAACCCAAATATGCCGTTAGAGTCCGATGGCATAGTTAACACCAAACGTAAGTTTCGAGGCCAAAGCCAATATTGTTGAGGTCTGTTTTGATTTGCCCCGAAGAGATCCAAGGAAGAGTAGAGATAAGTGTGTCTTGCTCCGATAAACCGAAATACAAAGACACCTCTTGTAGCTGCACCATTTGTTTTCGTTGAATAAACGCCAATACTAGCTTTTGAAACTCAGTCACGGTTCGCAATCCGGAATAACGGTGTAGTAACTTAAAGTTATCTAACGTCGATCCCATTCTAATTTGTTTCTCAGTAACCAAAACTAAGCGCCTGTTGAACTCATTCAACGCAACTCTTTGTTTCTCTTCAAATCTATTCCTGAAATCAGGTTTGAGAATCTGACTAGAGTGTTTTACTTCGAAGAGGGTTGACTGCTCGTTGTGATCTGTTACTAAAAAGTCTGGGGTATATCGGCACTTACGATTATTGAATTGATAGTGGAAGCCAAAAGGTTGAGAGGTAAAACTTTTAATGTTTGCGTTATATTCGAGGTGAAAGCAGAAATCGAACTCCAAAATGGAGAGAGTTCGAACAACAGCATCATTCTTCAAGCTCATGAACTTACAGATGTTGTGTACGTGAGATGATTTCTTGGTTTGGTCGAACATAGCAAAATCACTTTTGTTGTAAACCTACAACAAAAAATAGACTATGAAGACTTATGGTGCAAATATGAAGAAAGCCTGCAATTTATGCGAACATATATTGCAGGCTTCAAAGGGGTGGGAACCCAGCCACATCCCGGCACACAAGTCACTCGCTGCGGCTGCTCCCTTCCAGGCCTGACCGAGTTCACGAGTTATTGTTGCGGGAGGACCAGGCCCCCATAGATTCGT
>PJEL010000890.1_pt1 | contig 33252 bp, 32 predicted proteins | sample 1853271 | NCBI WGS metagenome assembly PJEL01 (sample SAMN08108733, study PRJNA415343) | Invertebrate metagenome, whole genome shotgun sequencing project. | host: Globobulimina | place: Sweden: Gullmar Fjord | collected 2015-08 | reverse complement strand
CAAGTTGCTAAGTAAAATTTTCGCTTTCTAAGCTCAATTTTACTAAGCACTCCTGGTCTGGGCTCGGCTTACAATCTTTTCGCTTTGCTAGAAGATTGGCTTCGCAGCCTCCGCCTTTCGAGTCCTACTGTGCTGAACAAAATGTAAAACACCAAAACTTTTGTTTTGGTGTTAACATTTCTGTCTCCACAAGTCGCTAAGTATAATTTCAGCTTCGCTAAAATTCTACTAAGCGCTCGCGGACCCGGCTCGCCTGTTTTTGCTCCTATGGGTCGCAAAAACATGAGCTCCGCCTCGGACAGCTAAAAAACAGTGCGCAGGCACTGTTTTTCTTAACGCTGTCCGCCCAGTAGGACTCGAACCTACGACACACGGATTAAGAGTCCGTTGCTCTACCAGCTGAGCTATGGGCGGATATCTGGTGATTATATATCATTTGAAAGAAATTTCTACCAGATACATGAAAACGCTAGTGGACATGTTCTTTTATTCTGTTTTTTGGTAGTTTATGCTATACTTTCGCGCAGGTGCGCGCAGGTGGGCAAGTGGTGAAATTGGTAGACACGTTAGCCTTAGGAGCTAATGCCGCAAGGCGTGGAGGTTCAAGTCCTCTCTTGCCCACAAATCTTAAATAGTTTATGCCATACTCCCGCGCAGATGGGCAAGTGGTGGCAGTTAGTTAATTTGGGTAGACAAGTTAGCCTTAGGAGCTAATGCCGAAGCCAGCGAGGTTCAAGTCCTCTCTTGCCCACAAATCTTAAATAGTTTATGCCATACTTTCGCGCAGATGGGCAAGTGGTGGCAGTTAGTTAATTTGGGTAGACACTGGCTTTTTTTGTAAATCTTTCAAAACTTCTGAGTACAGAAATTTAACAGCATTAAGGGCAATGTTGATTGTTTGAGAAGATTGTTTACGATTATGCTTATCTAATAAGAAATCTTCTATTGCTTCTTGTTTATTCATAATCTTTTTTCTTTTTAGGCTATCGTCATAACTTTTAAAAAGAATTGAATTTTGTTTTTCTGGTGATAAAATAGTATTTTTTACTTAACTTCTACTACTCTCAATTTTTTAGGTAGAAAACTAATGTATGCTAAAATATATTAATATGAAAATATTTATTGTGCTAATTGTTTTGGCTATAGCCACTGCCTTTACTTATCTTATTTACATGAACTTTGGCGGTGAAAAGACCAACCAAATACTTATTAAAACGGGAGGATTTATTGCAGTAGCTCTCGTACTGCTTTCTTATGATATTTTTTCCGTAAACAATGAATTGTCAAAATCTGTAAAGCTATTCATTCCCCAAAATGAATATGGTATTACTACAGACATTTTTTATGAAAAATTAAGATATCAAAATCCTGAACGTTCAAATGGGTATGAAATACTAAAATCTGTTTCTTTCCTTCATGAAAAAGAAGAGTACAAAGAAGTCAAAATCAGAGATGAAGAACGAAGAGATAAAAATCCAAAATTAAATAATGAGTATAGCAATTTAATAAATGAAGAAAGAGAACTATATGGGAAGTATGTTTGGCGTTGGGAAACTGATGAATTTAAAGATCATCTTAAAACAATAAGATCAAAAAAAGAAGAAGTGAATACAAAAGTTAGAAATCTAAGGACTGGTGAAGATGCTCAATTTAGAGATAATCCAACAATGGACTTACTCGAAATAGCCTTTTGGAGCTGGTTGTCAAAAAATTACCCTAATCATTGGCAAGTTGTCTACACTGATAATTTTGGAATTTCTGGTTGGGGGGGAGGCTCTATAAACCAAGTCGGAAACGCTGAGAAAGAGCCGAGAATAGTCAAGACTAATGCAATGCAGGAAATTCTAAAACATAATATTTTTGAGTTTGATCCAGTTACTTTTATGCAGTTGGCATTACCAAAAACTGCAACTATTAGTATGCCCAAAAGAGAGCGCGGTAAAAGTGTCTTTGAAATTAAGACAAAAAACTTAACATTAAAGGTAACAATCAAAAGGACAGGAGAAAGCCATTTAGAGGGCTCAAAAGTTGGAGAAAAAATATTATCAGAAAGTAGTAATATCACACAAAGTGTAAAGCATTTTAGAGTTAATTTTAAAACTAGGCTTAATAAATTGAAAGTTTTTTCACAAGAAACAGAACGACAAATAGAGTGGGTTAAAGGACTTCAACAAAAATTCTACGATAATTTTGATTGGTCTGTTATTAAGCCAGACTTAGAGAAAGCATATTTTCAGTAAAACAAAAAACAAAATTTAATTCTTTTTAAAAGTGATTTGCATTCACAAATAAAAGAAAAACATATACATCATCTAACAACGCGATATCCTGTTACGGCTTTTATACAAAAGCCTTTACTAATAATTGATGGAAAGAATTTTTTAAATTTGATTAAAAAAGAATACAATCTACCAATGAGGGGATTTGTAAAAATAAATGATGTGATTGAGTTTGAGGACACTATGGATTGTATAAAAAAATGAATATGATATCGTTACATCAAATAACTTCAATTCCAGATTGAAGTTTTCAAAAAGTTTATAAAGATCTCAAATTTAATAATTATAAGATGAATTATAAAAATATAAAATCAATGACATTTTTAATTTTGTTTGGTTTGGTCGCCATGGTTTTTTTGCAAAATAGTGTTTTAGCAAATTCAACTGGGCAACCTCCTGCTGATTGTGTGAGATGGTATGATGGTTGTAACACTTGTGAAGTCTTAGACGACGAGATTCTTTCTTGCACAGAAATAGGTTGCCAAGCATATAACGAACCAAAATGCTTAATATACCAAAATGAACAACCACTTCTTGAAGATAAGCAACCCCATGCTGATTGTGTGAGATGGTATGATGGTTGTAACACTTGTGAAGTCTTAGATGGCGAGATTCTTTCTTGCACAGAAATAGGTTGCCAAGCATATAACGAACCAAAATGCTTAGAGGCAAGTGTTTCAGAAAAAAATGTGAGTCTTTCTTTATTTGAAAAAATTATTAATTGGTTTAGAGGGTTATTTAATTAAATTTAAGTTTCTTTTAGAAAAAAGTGATATAATCTTTAATATAGAGTGAATATGCTCTACGAGTTTTAGAAGAGTAATTGCGTAATTGTAATAAGCGGTCGACTTTTTCTAAAATATCATTTATGCAACTATTCTAACAAGGGTATGTATTGTATGCAGGCTATTGTATCAAACTAACCCAAAAGTATGGATAATAACCAGTTATATGAAACTACGGAAAATAATAAAATAATTATAAAATTTTTTATGATTGGACTTAAGCGAGGAACAGTAAAATTAGTATCAAATCATGAAGAATGGAAATCTCTCTTTGAACATGAACGAAAATCACTTAGTAAATTACTGAATTCAGATATTAAAATAGAACATGTTGGTAGTACTGCAATTCCGTGTGTACCAGCGAAACCAATTATTGATATTGTGATGGGTTATTCGGATGATGGTGTAAAAAAAGCTATATTTAAAATATTACGATCTTGTGGTTATGAGGACATGGGTGAAAAAGGAAAAAAGAATCATCGTTTCTTTGCGAAAGGTCCTGATGATAATCGTACACATTATATTCATGTTACAAAAATAAATAGTGAAGTGTGGGACGAATATGTATTATTTCGTGATTTTCTTTTGCGACATCAAGGTGCAAGAGAAAAATACAACGCCCTAAAAATAAAGCTTGCAAAAAAATATGCTGATAAACGTGAATTATATACTGAGGGTAAGTCTAAATTTATAACAGACATACTTAATAAAGCGAAAATTTTTTTATAATTATTTTATTACTTCTATCGTTCCGAAATGAATAATTTTATAAACTTTTAACTAGAAGGAAATAATATGAATACAATTAATATTCAATACTACAAAACAAAAATTGGCGAATTAATTCTTGGCTCATTTAATAATAAATTATGCATGCTTGATTTTCGTTATCGTAAAATGAGAAGTACTGTTGATAAAAGAATTAAAGAAGGATTAAAAGCAGAATTTATTGAAAAAGATGATGAAGTTTTAAGAGAGACTAGAAAACAAATTGATGAATATTTGTCTGGAGAAAGAAAAGAATTTGATATTCCTATTTTAATGGTTGGGAGTGATTTTCAAAAACAAGTTTGGCAGGAATTGATGAATGTAAAATATGGAGAAACCTCTTCATATTTAGGTTTAGCCAAAAGAATAAATAATGAAAAGGCAGTTCGTGCGGTTGCTTCTGCCAATGGAGCAAATTCAATAGGGTTGATAATTCCGTGTCATAGAATAATTGAATCAAATGGCGGACTTGGCGGATATGGTGGAGGATTACCAGTTAAAAAAAGACTTTTAAAAGTTGAAAGTGAAAATATTCCAATGACAGATGAACAAAAGTATGATTTTATTGGCAAAAAAGACTCAAAATATAATCATAAATTTATTACAGCAGTAAAAACAACTAAGATATTTTGTCTTCCGTCTTGTTCTGCTAGAAAACCAAATCGTGAAAATGTTATTTTTTATAATACCAAAAAAGAAGCTATCAAAAACGGGTTTAGAGCTTGTAAAATATGTAAACCTTAAAAAAAATCCAAAATGACAAAAAAAAGATGTGCTTGGGTAAATCCAAAAAATGAATTGTATGTAAAATATCATGATGAAGATTGGGGTGTTCCTGTCCGTGATGATAGATTACTTTTTGAAATGCTGATTTTAGAAGGAGCCCAAGCAGGACTATCTTGGGAAACAGTTTTGAAAAAAAGAGAAAATTATAGGAAAGCTTTTGATGATTTTGAACCACAAAAAATTGCAAAATATAACGAAAACAAAAAAGAAGAACTATTAGAAAATAAAGGAATTATTCGGAATCGTTTGAAGATAAAATCAGCAATTCAAAATGCTCAAGCGTTTTTAAAAATTCAAAATGAATTCGGAAGTTTTGACAAATATATTTGGAAATTTGTAAAAAATAAACCAATTCAAAACACATTTAAATCTTTATCTGACCTCCCTTCAAAAACAGAATTGTCTGATACAATTTCTAAAGATTTAAAAAACCGAGGAATGAATTTTGTTGGCTCAACAATCATTTATGCTTTTATGCAATCAATAGGTATGGTTAATAATCATGAGATAAGTTGTTTTAGATATTCTGAAGTAAAAGAATAAGGTGTTTCTATTTTCCAAATTCACATCTAACCACTCTTGGAAAAATAGACACCAGCCTTAGGAGCAAATGCCCTAGCCAGTGAAGTTCAAGTCCTCTCTTGCCCACAAGAAACATAAAATCCTGATGTATCCACATCAGGATTTTATGTTCACTAGGCAGATTTATTTTTTTAAATTTTACATTCGTCAATTATGTTACAAGCCACCAAAAGAAAACTACAACAACCAGTATTAGCAATGTAAGTTACAAACTGACATTATGGCATCTTTGGTAGTTCCACACCGATTGTGTTAGTGATTAACCCAAGTATTCCATATACAGTAACTATTATAAGCATACCTACAAAACCCCAGATAATGTGATCCAGTCCTTTCTTGCGCGCTTCAGCATTATCAGGGTTAGTCATAAATACAACAAGACCCCACATAAACAAGAATGTAGCAGAAGCAAAGAGCAACATAATTGCAGGGTTGATAATAACCTGAACAACCTTCTGCATTATTGTTTCGCCAGCATTCATTCTGTTAGAAATTTACCTAATAATTTGGAATAGTAATCCATAAATATATATTGCTACTATTATGTGTTTCTAACTAAATCCATATCTAAATGTTAGATTTTGGAATCTTACCTATAACTACGCTCAATAACATCAGGGATAATAGCCTTATTAGATCCGTCTATTTTGAATGTTGATTGAAGAATACGAATGATTCCCCAGATTGATACCATCACAAATATAGCAACGAGTCCCATAATCATAAGCTGTATACCATTAGCCTTCTTCTCCACATCACTAATTAAGTACATAACTAAACCCCAAAAGAATGCAATAACTGCAATTGCAAGAATGATAGGTATAACAGCATTAACAATACCACTCACTGTGCCAAGAGTATGTTTAAGAGTCACAGCAGATGTGACCACAGGTAGCAGTGCCACAACAGCAATAAATGATGCTGCCAAACTTAACTTTTTTGTAAATTTCATATAATAATTAATAATTAATAAAAATTCTCTACTTATTCCAGTAGCTATTTAAAGGATACTGTACTCATTGTGTAAATGCAATTACCATATGTGGATAATCAGTTAAGAAGTATAACTAGAATAGTAACTACAAAAACTACAATCACAGAGAGAGATGTAAGATAAATACCAATTGTTTTATTGCTCAGCTTATCAAAACTAAAAACATAAAAGAGTATACCAGCAAAAAATACAATTAATGTAATCGTTATAATTACTGCAGACACTGAATTAATTAGTTCTGATATCATATTCCTTGTAGTAATGTAATGCGTAATATGCGTAGTATACCCCAAATGGATGTCATTATAAATATAATGATAATGCCCCATACCATTGTTTCTTTGAGTTTTTTGTTCTTTTCTGTTGATTGCTCACCCCATAGATTAGTTGCAATATTCCAGAAGAATATAAGTACAGCTATTGCTACAAGTAGTTTTGTACCTTGGTCAATAATTGGTAGTAGTATATTTTCAACCAAGTCTTTAAAGTTTTTAGGAGCAGCGAGCGCAATATATGGCAATGAATATGCAATAAAAATCACAAAAACAAAATTTTTAAAATCGCTTAACCAAATTCGCTTCAGTTTACTCCAGCAGTCGTGTCTACCCATGATTTGAAAGTTTTGTTTTTTGTAATTTTGTTTATCCATAACATCTTAAAGTAGTTGGTTAATAGTGCCTTCTATAAGTTTTGCTAGCGCTAGAGCACCTAAAAACAGAGCCACACCAATTATTGTATAAAAGAAATTCTTCTTAGCTTTCTCTAATTCTGTGCTATTGCCCTGTGCAAATACAAACAGGAAACCAGAATATACGACAAAAAGTACTGCGACAGGGAAACCGACATACATCACAGCTTTTAAGAAAGCGGTTACAAACTCTTGAATTGAGTTAATTTCTCTTAGCGGATTTTCAAGCCCAGCAGCAGATATATGTTTTGGCAACAATAATAATCCTAAAATAATAAAATGTTTTAATTTAGACATGATTATTTTTGTAATAGTTCTTGTATTAACGCATTAAGTTCTGTATCGGCTCGACTAACAGCATCTGAGAAGCGTAGTCTACCTGATATTGTAGATTCTATCATATTTTCAAAGATACGGTCTGTTTCAGATGGGCGCGGATCCAGCCATGCACGAGATATCAGTGCAGATGAGCGAAATATTTCTCGCAATACATCATTACTTGGCTCTGCTAGGAGGTCGCGTCTTGGCGAGGTTGAATTGTTGATGCTAGAGAAGTATGCTGACGGAAATGCTCCTGCAAGGAAGTTTGCTATTGCGTTTGCTCCATAAGGGTTCTGCGCTTGACGCGATACTGCAAGTACATCCATATTACCAAATGTAAGTATACGCTTATCTTCACCAGAGCGTATTTGTGGTAGCACGGCTATGTCAAAATTAAGGTTTGGGTTACGAGCCTGTATACTGGTAAGCTCGCTGGCATAGCCTATGTACATAGCAAGCCTGCCTTGTGCAAACATATCTATAGAGTTTGGTAGTGATCGGTTCCATGTGTATATAGTCTTTATCGGATTTGCAAACTCAGTATAAGAGCGTACTGCAGTTTGCGCCTGCGCAAGATCTCCTCCAAACTCATCTTGAAATCCTAAAGCGGAATATAATTTACCGTTTTTATCACGACCAACCACTTCACCACCCTTTTGCAAAATAAGTGTTGAGAGTATGTCTTTAGCGTGACTGATATTATTGAAGGTACCGAACGCAAGAGTAGCAATCTCTATGTTGCCGGCTTCGTCTTTATCTGTAATTTTCTCAGCCATAAAAATTATATCATCCCAGTATGCTGGTGGCTTAGCGAAGCCTTTTTGTGCGAAGATGTCTCTATTCCAATACATTACCATTGGGTCTAGCGCAAATGGCATCCCAATTATCCCAGAGTCAGACAAGAAGAGCTCACTCTCTTCTATAAATGTATTCATAAAATCTCTTCTAGTGATATTGTCGTATGATATCGGTGCTATCTTGTTCCAATGTCTTAGAATATAGGATTGATCTATTATAAATAAGTCTGGACCGGTACCATTGGCGAGTGCTTCAACAAGTTCATCGTGGAAGTTGTCCTCAGGAATGTATTCATATTTGATATTACCAGCAGTTTCGTCTGTTTCGTTTAATATTGTTATATATTCATCCATCATATCTTGATTGTATGTACCCCAGAGCGTTACTGTGCCAATTGACTGCTCAGTCCCAATGTTGCCTAGTCCAGCAAATATAAATACAGCAACTACAATAAAGAATGCAAATATACCCATTAAAACTATTTGAAATATACTTTGTTTTTTAGCCATATTACTTCTTAAAAATTATACCATAATGATGTACTCCAGCATCAAATTCTGATTCAGTTGTAAATCCAGCAGATATAGCCATATCAATTGCAACATCTTTACTTACAATATCACTTGTAATTGGCCCTATACCACCATGAGACTGACTCCAGTCTATAATTGCAAGGGAGCCACTTGGTTTAATTATACGATATGCTTCATGCAGTAATACTTCTTTTTTTTCTACTTGGAAAAGTGTATTAGAAATAAGAGTGAGATCCAATATATTGTCTGCAATCTTTGAACCACCAACTTGCTCTAAATCCCCCCATATTATCTCTATATTGTTGTAGCCGCGTTTGGTTGCTTCATTTTGTATATTACTCAGTAGATCCTTCTGTATGTCTACAGCGTATACTTTGCCAGAGCTACCTACAAGATTTGCCATAGCAAGTACATAGTGCCCAGAACCTGAACCAAGATCTGCTACTTGCATACCTTCGGTAATGCCGAGCTTCCGTGCATTCTTAAGCGGGTTGGCGAAGTCTTTAGTGGCTCCAGCAATAATAGATGAGGATTTAAGATTCTCTCTTTCATGTTCAAACTGCGCATCAGCAGAATTCTTTGCTTGCGCGTAAAGACCTTTACCCTTCTGGTCGTTTATATTTAAATTTGCCATCGGTTGCATAGTTATATTTTAACAGTAATAACGGATATTTTCTAAATACTTATGTGTATAAAAAAAGAACAAAAACAAATCTACACAAATAGCTTATTTTAGATACTCTGTGTCTCTCACTTGCAAGCTCAAGCCACTCTGCTCGGCTCCTCACGAGTCGCCTGTGCAAGGCACTACAAAATAACTGCTTACTTGAGTTTAGTTTTTGTGCATTTTTTGATTTAGAAATTCTTTGAAGAGTCCTTTTTGCTTTGCTAGAGTTTTATAATTACCTTCTTGTATTACTTTACCGTTTTCAAAAACAAAAATTCTGTCGCTATTCTTTAAAGTGGTTAATCTGTGTGCAATAGTAATGACAGTTCGTCCTCTGAATAGACCTTCAAGATTCTCTTGTATCGCAGTTTCGTTTGTATTATCTAATGCAGAAGTTGCTTCATCAAAAATCAGAATGTCAGGAGACTTCAATATTAACCTTGTTATTGCTAGACGTTGTTTTTGTCCACCACTTAAGTTGCTTCCATTTTCGGTTATTTGACCCTCTAATCCACCTAAAACATTCTTAATTTCTTCATATATGTTCGCCTCTTTCGCGACTTTGATTATTTGTTTTTCACTTACTTTTTCAGTACATCCGTACACAATATTTTCTTTAACAGTTCCGGAGAAAATGTAAGTATGTTGTGGCACATAAGCAATCCTTTGTGCAATTTCTTCTCTATCAATATTACGTAAGTCTTTGCCGAATAACCTAACCACTCCGGAATAATCATGGATTAGCCTAAGTAGAATTTTGATTAAAGTGGATTTACCACAACCGGATGCACCTGCAATACCTATACGTTCACCAGGTTTTATACACAAGTTTATATTTTGCAACACAGGAATATAAGCAGTATCTTTATAATTAAAAGAAAGATTTTGTGATTTGATTACACAGCTTGTTGTAGTTGTTTCATCAACATCGTTTACCGTCTGTTCTGTGAATGATTCGTCTATTGGCTGTTTCGTAAGTTCGTACAAATCATTTACACGAATAGAGCTTTCGTGAGATTCGTCTAAAATACGATGTATTTCACGCAGTGGTTGGGTGATGCTCAGGAACAAGATAGAATACACAAGGATATCACCCTCAGTAATCATGCCGTTAGCCGCGAGTAATATAGATATGCTCATCACTACTATATAGAAGAAGCCCTCGTTTAAATACTTCCAAGAATCAAAAAATGCCATAGAGATATGATGACGCATCTCTTTCTTACGTAGATTCTCAGCTACAGATTCAACTTTAGTAACCTCATTTTCTACAGTATTAAGTACGCGTACCGTTTCTAAACCTCCAAGCATTTCAACAACTGCTCCATCTATTTTTTCTTTACCTCGTAAGAGTGCGACACGGATACCTTTTTGCGAAGAGACTTGTTTTACAATTATATAAAGACCAGCTGGTATTACCAAGATCATAATAGTCGCAAGTAGAGGTTTCTGATAAAGTGCTATACCGATTGCAGCGAGAGCACTGAATAATACAGGTAAGAAGTCCAAAAACCCGAGTTTGATCATTTTTACCAAACCTTGGATTGAGCGGAATATACGCCCATTTAATGCTCCAATTTGCTGAGATGTTATTGTAGATATGTCTGTACGTAGTATGTGGGATATTGTTCTCACTGTCTGCTTCTTTTCAGTCTGTGTTGCAATATTTTCTACTAGATATTTTCGCAGTACCGTAAGAACTTCTCTAAAAATAATAATTCCTATAATCATCGCAATAGATGGAATTGCAATTTTAAAATATACTGAGTCTGCTGTAATTATTTTGTCTACTAAATTACCAAGTATAAGTGCTGGCAAGTTAGTAAGAATACCAGCAATCATCATTAATATTGATGCCGTTGCGAGAGAAACTTTTTCCGGCTTTTCTAAAATTCTCAGAGTATGTTTGAACCCTTTTAATATTTCCTTTAGTTCTTTGTTCATAATGTAATTAATTCAGACACATAGTGTTTGAATTAGTTTGGATTACTCTTCACTGTCTTCAAGGGTAATCATAGATGCCACAGAGTCTCCTACCTTTAACTTCATCACACGCACTCCTCCTGTCGCGCGTCCAAGTGTTGGCACATCATTTAATGCTGTGCGTATCACTACGCCATTTTTTGAAATTGCTACAAGCTCTCCACCATCTCTATCTATTACTGTCGCACCTATCAACTCTTTGGTCTTGCTATTTATATTTACTGTTTTTATACCACTACCTCCCCTGTTTTGAATTTTATATTCACTCATTTTCGTCTTTTTACCGTATCCAGTTGATGTAAGCACGAGTAATGCTTGCTTTTTGCTACCACTTTTTACAATACCTGTTCCTATTACTGTATCGTCTTTGCTAAGATTTACACCCTTTACTCCAGCCGCAGTACGCCCCATTGAGCGTGCATCGGACTCTTTAAAGCGTATAGATTGTCCACCCCGTGTTACTAATACTATGTCGTCATCTTTCTCTACAAAGTGCGCGCCACGCAACTTGTCTCCACCCTTAAGTTTAATAGCAATTAACCCACTTTGGCGTACATCAAAGAATTGACTTGCGCTTGTCTTCTTAATAGTACCGTTTCGTGTAATCATCAGAAGTGCAAAGTTTTCAGCCTCTTTAATATTCTTAGGCATCGATAGAATTGATGTAATACTTTCATTTTGTGTGAGCGGGAGGAAGTTCATTATAGACTTGCCCTTAGTAGAGCGCTTACCATCCGGTATTTCGTACATTTTGGTTTTATACACTTTACCAGAATCTGAGAAGAAGAGCAGTTCACTATGAGCATTTGCGGTTAAGAATACAGATACAACATCCTCCTCTTTTGTGTTCATATCTATAACTCCCACACCACCACGCTTTTGTTGTTTGTATTCACTTGGATTTGTTCGCTTAATGTAGCCACCTTTTGTAAGTACTAGTGCGTATTCATCGTCTGGTATAAGATCTTCCATAGAGAAGTCTTTTGTTCCCCTTGCCATTATTTTAGTACGACGCTCATCTTCATATTTTGTAGCCGCGTCTTTAAGCTCTTTCTTTATTAGGGTTAAGATTCTCTTCTTGCTCGCTAGGAGTGTCTTTAGCTCACCAATAAGCTTTTGCAATTCCTTTAGCTCGTCTTCTATCTTTTTGCGTTCTAGGTTGGCAAGTTTTTGTAGCTTCATCTCTAAGATGGCCGTTGCTTGTATATCTGAGAATTTGAACTTTTTAATAAGCGCGGCGTGAGCAGATGGCACATCTTTAGAGGCTTTGATAAGTTTAATAATTGCATCTATATGATCCAGTGCCTTCTTAAGTCCTAGTAAGATATGCTCTCGTGCCTGAGCTTTACTTAACTGAAATTGTGTCCTTTTTGTTACCACATCTACACGATGTGTAATATATTCTTCAAGTATAGCCTTAAGTCCTAATGTCTTTGGGACTCCACCGACAAGCGCAAGCACATTATAGTGGAAGGTTTCCTCTAGTTGTGTGTGCTTATATAAGAAGTTCAGTACACTCTGCGGATGTGTGGAAGATTTTAAGTCTATAACTATGCGGATGTCTGTAGTTGATTCATCGCGTAAACCTTTTATACCATCAAGTTTTTTTTCTCGTACTAGCTCAGCTATTTTTGATATTAGGTTAGACTTATTAACCCTGTATGGTATTGAGGTTGCTACGATTTGGAACATTCCCTTTTTAGTCTCAAGTATTTCTGCCTCACCACGCACAACTACTCCTCCACGACCCGTAGCATAAGCATGTGCAATATCTTTTTTGTTAAAGGCAACACACCCTGTAGGGAAGTCGGGTCCTTGTACGAATTGGAGTAGATCTTCTGTGTTTGCTTTTGGGTTGTCTATAAGGTGTACCGTTGCGTCTACCACCTCGCGGAGATTGTGTGGCGGTATATTAGTAGCCATGCCAACAGCAATACCAAGTGTGCCGTTCAGTAGCAGGTTAGGTAATGCAGATGGAAGCACTGTCGGTTCTTTGTGTTCGTTGTCGTAGTTTGGGCGGAAGTCTACAGTTCCCTTCTCTAAGTCACGCAACATCTCCGATGCTACTCCACTCATCTTAGCCTCGGTATATCTCATAGCGGCAGGAGGATCACCGTCTATAGAACCGAAGTTACCTTGTCCTATAATAAGCGGATAACGCATAGAGAAGTCCTGCGCCATGTTCACCATTGAGTCATATACGGCAGTGTCTCCATGCGGATGGTACTTACCAAGCACCTCACCTACCACTGTTGCAGATTTTTTTGTCTTCGCTTGCACTGTAAGACCTGTCTTGTGCATGGCGTAGAGTATACGGCGATGTACAGGCTTGAGACCGTCGCGTACATCTGGCAATGCACGCGAAGTTATAACTGTCATCGCATAGTCTAAATAAGACTCGCGCATTTCTTTAACAATACCACGCTCAACAATACCTCTATTGCTTGAGGCTTTGTTCTTTTCCTTTGATGTTTTGCCTTTATCTTTTTTCTTCTTTTCGTCTTTTTTCGCCATAATTCAGTAGCTATTCTAACATGTGCCTGACTCTGTAACAATATCTTGTACTAGCTAGCCACTTAGGGTGCTTTTATAAATATGTAAACCACTACTCCAACTCATCTAACAAACTTTTTTGAGTTTCGTCTTCTATATACATATTACCGTCTTCATCGTAACGGATTTTCATAAAGTTTTTAATTGCCTCATCTATTGTACTGGTAGCAAATACTGCTTGTGCGGCAACAGGCAAGCCCTGTGAACCAACTGAGCCAGTTTTGCCCTGTAACTCTTTATATTGCTCTGATATAGAGTTAATTATATTCCCTGTTTTATTTACTACATTATCAATACTCATAGTTGCAGATGCTACCTGCTCGTTTGCTTTTGGATCTTCAATTACCAAACGAGTTCTTACAAACACAATGGCAATCCAGAGAATAATCAAAATAATAATAATAGAAATAGCGACAGTAGCTGCAAAAGCAAGCCTTTCTTCCTCCGGTCTTTGTTTTAATTCTGTTATGAATGACATGATAAATTTACGACTTTATAACAATAACACTTCCATTGTGTTCAGCCAAGTCTTTCTTCTTTATTGTGAGCTTTTCTACAGGCTTTAGGTTTTCTGATCCTGCTTCTTTAAGAAATTCTTTAAGTGCTCCCTTGGCACCGATACCGTCAAAATGCATCGGTATTACAACCTTTGCCTCTAACGATACTGCAATAGCTTGTGCATCTGCTGGTGTAAGTACACCCTCATTACCAATTGGTACGAAGAGTAAATCTACAGAATCCATTTCTTCAGTTATGTTGAAGTCCATAGCATTTTTACTCTTAAGAGCCCCAAGGAATAGCAAATTCATACCCTCTAAGTTTATTGCATATATAGTATTGATAATCCCGTCTCCATCGTAACCACTCTCTGTAGGTAGCCCGTGCACAAATACAGATTTAACCTCATATTCGCCAGGGCCGTCTATTACATGTATGTTTTTACTATTTCTTGTTACCTCTGGTACACCATTCGCATCTGGATGATTGATAGAAACCAGTGCAATGTCGGCACCAAACTTTGTAATACCTATTTTAGACTTTTTAGATATAGGATTGAGGGCAAGCACAGTATCACCAAAGCTGACCTTAAAAAATTCTCCTTTGTGATGTGTAATTATCATACGATTGATTATAGCATCTCTAAAAATCCTTTCAATAAAAATTGTAGAGGTTAAACCTCTACAATTTTATTAAATTTATGATATACTTACACGCATGGCAACTAGAGAAAAACCAAGTAATAACGAATATTATCACATCTATAATCGTGGTGTGGACAAAAGAGATATATTTATAGAAAAAATTGATCAAATTAGATTTATAAAAAGCATGGTCGGATTTAATACTATAAAACCAGTTGGAAGCTTATACCATGCTGATAGACTGAAAAATGATGTGTTTACAAAGCATACAAATTCTAAACAATTAGTAGAAATAGTTGCCTATTGTCTTAACCCAAATCATTTTCACTTAATTCTAAGACAATTAGAAGATGGTGGCATAAGTGAATTTATGAAGCGACTTAGTGGCGGTTATACTTACTACTTTAATGATAAGTATCAACGAAGCGGTTCTTTATTCCAAGGTACTTATAAATACAAACACATAGATACTACTGAATATTTAAATCATTTAAGTGTATATGTAAACTTAAATTATAAAGTTCATAAGCTTAGCAAATCATCTGATCAAGTGTTTTATTCTTCTAGTTGGGGTGAATATATTGGCAGTAATCTTAAATATCAATTTTGCTCAACAGAAATTATACTGGAACAATTTAGATTGGTTAAAGATTATGTGAAATTTTCAGATGAAGCTCTCGCAATAATTTTGGAAAATAAGGATCTTAAAAAAGAAACTGAATTTGACACAATTAGAAAAGGGTTTTCAAAAAACACATCTTAAAATTGTAGAGGTTTAACCTCTACAATTATGTTTTGGGTGTGTAATAATGGTAGAATGCGAAGATGAAAAACTTAATTAAAAAAATACTTGGAGAAAGATTAATGCTTACATATCATCTCCTGTTGGCAAAGTTAGCATGTGTTTTCTATGGTAACCCGTCACACAAAATGACGGTAATAGGAGTAACTGGCACAAAAGGTAAAACCAGTACATGCAACCACATATGGGCTACACTTAGTGCCGGTGGTATAAAGACCGGTATAATTACGACTATAAATGTACGCATCAGGGAGGAGAACCAAACAAATAGCAAACATATGACAATGCCTGGGCGTTTCTTCGTGCAAAGTACACTGCGTAAGATGTATCAAGCTGGTTGCACGCATGTGGTTGTAGAGACGACATCAGAGGGCATTAAACAGCATCGTGCGGACTATATAGATTACTCTATTGCCGTGTTTACTAACCTTACTCCAGAGCACTTACTTAGTCATGGTGGTAGCTTTGAAAAGTATAAGGAGGCTAAGGGCAAGTTGTTTGCCTTCCTATATAAACATAAGGGTGACACTCTTGTACTTGCGAATACAGACGATAAATATGCACAGTACTTCCTTTCTTTCCATGCTACGGAGAAGATTACTTATGGGATTATTGAGCAATCAGATTATCAAGCCACTAAAGTAAAACAGCATGAGAATAGTGTAACCTTTAAGTTAAAAGAGTCGGCATTTACTCTCAACTGTATTGGTACATTTAATGTATATAATGCCTTGCCTGCTATTGTGCTTGCGCGTCGCTTTAATGTAAGTGAAGAGCAGATACACAAAGGATTGAGCGAGCTAGGCACAGTACCCGGCAGAATGCAAGAAATCAAAACACCGAGGTTGAACCTCGGTGTTCCATTTAGGGTGTTTGTGGATTATGCTCATGAAGACACAAGCCTTGCGATGGTTCTTGAGACTGCGCGCACACTTGCTAGTCGGAATAAAGTAATAGTACTTACAGGTGGGCAAGGTGGTGGTAGAGACAAAGCAAAGCGCGCGCGGATGGGCGCTGTGGCAGCAAATCTTGCCGACATAGTAATAGTGGCAAATGAGGATCCATATGATGATGATCCAGTGGAGATAATAGAGGAGATTGCAATTGCGGCGGAGTCTGTAGGCAAAGTGCGTGATAAAGATCTATTTGTTGCAGAAGATAGGCGTGGCGGCATTGCGAAGGCGCTTTCACTAGCGAACTCTGGCGATGTGGTACTTATAACAGGCAAGGGTGCTGAGCAGAACATGATTGTAAAAGGTAGGAAAATTGATTGGGATGATAGAGAGATAACACGAGAGCTGTTGCGTGAATTAGATAAATAAGTATACTACCAATATATTAATTATTAGTATTGTTTTAGATTAATACTCATGTGTTTGTAATATGGCTGAATAGGATACTCATGAGAGACTAAGACAAAAGTTTATTATGACAACAACAGAAGACACTGTAAAAAGCGAAACAACAATTCTCAAGAATGCAATGGATATGCTTATTAATGATGTATCCCAAACACCAAATGTTAGTGATAGCGTTGAAGGTACTGTTATAAGTGTAGATCGTGGCAGGATTTACATTGACCTTTCACCATATGGTACTGGTATTATATATGGGCGCGAATACCTTTCTGCTCGTGATATATTAAAGAATGTAAACATCGGAGACTCTATAGCTGCCAAGGTAGTAGATACAGAGAATGAGGATGGTTATATTGAGGTCTCTCTGCGCGAGGCGCGTCAAGCGCTAATATGGGGAGAGGCAGCAGACGCACTAGCTAAGAAGACAGTACTTGAGCTACCAATAAAGGAGGCAAACAAAGGAGGTCTTATTATAGAATGGCAAGGGATAACAGGATTTTTACCTGCTTCACAACTCTCTCAAGAGCACTACCCACGCGTAGATGGTGGAGATAAAGATCAGATTTTTACTGAGCTTAAAAAGCTTGTTAACAGTAAAGTATCAGTAGTAGTGATTGCGGCAGATCCAAAGGAACAAAAACTCATCTTCTCTGAGGAGGGTTTGAGTTCCGCTGAGAAGGAGGATATTATACTTAACTATTCTGTTGGAGATATATTAGATGGAGAGATTACAGGAGCAACTGACTTTGGTGTATTTGTAAAGATTGCAGATAATCTTGAAGGTCTTGTACATATATCTGAGATGGATTGGGCTCTTGTAGATGATCCTAAAAATAGATTTAAAATTGGAGATAAGGTTAAGGTTAAGGTTATAGAGATTAAAGATAGCAAAGTTTCTTTGTCTATAAAAGCTCTTAAAGAGGATCCGTGGAAGGGCGCGGCAAGTAAATATAAGAAAGACGATAAAGTAAATGCCGTAGTAATTAAATATAATAAGCATGGTGCTCTAGCCTCTATAGAGGAGGGTGTATCTGGGCTTGTGCATGTTTCAGACTTTGGCACACCAGAGCAACTCCGCGAGGAGCTGATGCTTGGAGGCTCTTACGAATTTACTATTTCAATATTTGAGCCAGATACACATAAGATGACACTCTCGTTCAAGAGTGCGAGCAAACCAAAGGAGGAGAGTGAGTAATTACAGAGTAGATTAAGATAAAAACACTAAAGACGATACTTGGTGTTTTTAATTAAAGTCATTCATTGCTTTTGTGCGCCCGCGCTCTATAATGGTTGTTAAAGCTTCGGAGGCACGAGATATGGTATTTTTTACTATTCCTCTTTCTCTAAAAATTGAGAATTTCTTCAGTACAAAGTTTACTGTTGCTTGTCTTGTTGTTGGCTTTTTGATTTTACCATTTGTATCTGTTGGTGTTATCCCAAAGCGCAGACGAGTGAAGTCTTTTGTGCCAAGATATTTGACAATGCTCTTTACCCCATTATGACCACCCGTGCCACGAGCAAATATAATCTTCAGTTCCCCAAGCGGTAAGTCAATATCGTCGTGTACTATTACTATATTTTCGGGTTTTAGTTTGTGTTTGGTTTGTGCGTATTTAACTGCTTTGCCTGAGTTATTCATAAAAGTCTGTGGCAGTAGTAATTCTACCTCACTCTTCCCTATTTTGCCGTGACTATATAGCGCGTTTGCATTTTTGCTAAATTCCCACTCTGGAAAGTCATGCAAAAGACGAAAGACCTCCACAACATCTTGCCCTACATTATGTCGCGTACCTTCATATTCTTTACCTGGGTTCCCTAGTCCAATAATTAAATATTCCATCTTAATTATCATAACATAAAATGCAGCACAGTACCCATTTGCTGTCAATGCCAAAGGAATAGTAAAATCTAAATATGCTTCTCGTAAAGAAAATCATTTTATTTTTCCGAGAATTACTCTTTCCAGAAAAGCAATCTACAATAATATTTGCACTTCTCGTACTTGTTATTGTTATACCTATACGCATCTTTATAGCCAAGCCATTTATTGTTAGTGGTACATCTATGTATCCAACCTTTGATAGTTGGCACTACTTAATAATTGATCAAATAACATACAGATTAGATGAACCAAAACGAGGAGATGTGATTGTATTTAGGTATCCACACAATCCTTCAAGGTTCTTCATTAAAAGGATTATTGCGCTACCCAGTGAGACAATAACCTTGACTGGGACAAAAACTATAATTAAAAATGATGATTACCCAGAAGGCTTTGACTTAGATGAGACATATATATCAAAAGAGAAAGCAAAACCAAGTAACATGACAGTTAGGCTAGGTAAAGGAGAATACTTTGTAATGGGTGACAACAGACAGTCAAGTGCAGATTCGCGTTATTGGGGGCCACTAACTGATTCGCATATAGTTGGTCGTGCAATATTGCGCCTCTTTCCTTTTACTGATGTCGGCACATTTCCTGGAGATGTGCAATATAACAATATAAATTAATTATGTTAAGTCTTGAAAACACACCATACTCTTCAACATCTGCTCTACTTAATTCTACTATTGATACTTTTGGGCATTATGGATTTGAGAATATACAAGATATAGTTTTAGAACCTAAAGATCAAGATAAATTACAAATTTTAAGAGATGTTCCATGTATACTACCTCAAGAACGCAAGTTAATTACACTTACCAAATCGTACCTAGAGAATAAAGCTAATAAATGGGACTCTCCAAAGCTGTTATATACAATTGACAAAACACGACCAAAGTCAAAGAAAGCTTCGTTCGGTATACATGCTGTAGGTACAGATGACACAATTGCAGAAATAACAATACTCAGCGCAATAAACACATTGCTTAAAAAGTATTCAATACAAGATTTTGTTCTACACATCAACAGTTTTGGAGATAAAGAATCAAAAGCTCGCTTTATCCGTGAGCTAGGCATATATATGCGCTCTATTGCCTCAGACTTACCATACGCAGTATTGCAAGATGTAAAACAAAAACATAATTTAATTGCACTTACACGATTGATAGAACAGAAGCACACTGCGGCTTACGGTGCTCCAGACCCTGTAGAATTTTTAAATGATGATAGTCGCGTACGTTTGCGTGAGGTACTTGAATATATGGAGCAATTAAATATTAACTATGAGCTTAATCCAATGCTTTTTGGATCTGATGAGTGCTGGGATCATATGATGTTTGATGTTCGCATTCCTAAAGACGGAGGCTATGTGTCTATAGCTCATGGTGGCAGGTACGATACACTTGCCCGTAGAGTATATGGTAAGAAGTTACAATCTGTAGGTATTATTGTAGAGCATGAGTTGCGTGGTCACAATGCAATTAAACGACCATGTAACACACAACCTAAGTTCTTTATTTCTTGGCTTGGTGATGGTGCACGAGCACAGGCATTCTCTATTATAGATAGCTTCCATGACGCACAGATACCACTTGCTAAGTCTATAAAAGACTCACATATAGGAGAACAGATTAAATATTCAGAGAGGTTCAATGTGCCATATATTATAATAGTTGGACATAAAGAGATGCTAGAAAAAACTGCAATAGTACGCAATACTAAAACTCGTGTACAAAAGTCTATACAATTATCGCAACTTGTAAATTATGTATCTAGACTGAAGGTTTAGTTTGTCCACAGGATTTATACATATGCACATTTTTCAATATTTTGATTAGAAATCTTAATATGTAACATATGGTAGAATAATAATATGGTAAATACTGATAACAGAATGCCACCACAAGATCTAAACTCAGAGCGAGCACTACTTGGTGCAATAATGCTTAAACCTACTGCGATATATGACATTGCAGATATTGTTGTACCAGAGAGCTTTTATGCTACTAAACACAAAATAATATTTGAGGCAATGATGTCTCTTTTTAGCAAGAACGAGCCAATAGATCTGGTGACACTCTCTAGTAAGCTTAAAGAGACAAAACAACTTGACAATATCGGTGGGCGCCCATTCTTATCTGAGCTCGTATCTGCATCACCATCAATCTCCAATTCTATGCATTATGCTCAGATTATAAAGGGTAAGCATGTACTTAGACAGCTTATAGATGCGGCCAATATGATTGGAGAAATGGGTTATAAAGAAGATAAGGATATAGATTGCTTACTAGACGAGGCGCAATCTACTGTGTATCAAATAGCCAATACATCTACATTGCAAAAGTTCACCTCAATGAAGGAAGAGCTAGCAGAAGCTTGGCATCGCTTAGAGACACTTCAAGACTCTAAAGACAAATTACGCGGTATACATACTGGCTTTGCCCAGCTTGATAACTTGCTTGCCGGTTTTCAAAAGTCTGACCTTATAATACTTGCTGCTAGACCATCAATGGGTAAAACTACATTGGCACTAGATATAGCAAGGCAAAGTTCTATACACAATGGTACTGCTGTAGGACTCTTCTCTCTTGAAATGAGTTCACAACAGCTAGTAGATAGAATGCTCGCGTCAGAAGCTAAAGTAAACGCATGGAAATTGCGCACTGGGAAACTCTCCAGCGACGATGAGTACGATAGATTACGCGATGCTATGGATAGGCTATCTGCTGCTCCTATATATATTGATGATAAGGTAGACAGGACAGTACTACAGATGCGTTCCATAGCACGGAAATTAAAAGCAGAGAAGAAGCTAGACTTAGTAGTAGTAGATTACTTGCAGCTTATTACTCCTAGTAATATACATGCTAATACCTCTTTAGTAATGCAGATTACAGAGATATCACGCGCACTTAAAGGCATGGCTCGTGAGCTAGACATACCGGTAATTGCCCTCTCACAGCTCTCACGCGCTGTGGAGCAGAGGCGCGACAGGCCTCGTCTCTCTGATCTTCGCGACAGCGGTAGTATTGAGCAAGATGCAGATGTAGTAATGTTTATACATAGAGATGACAAAATGAATCCAGATTCTGAAAGACCAAACATTGCAGATATACTTATAGAGAAGCACCGCAATGGTCCAGTTGGTAGGGTTGAGCTCTATTTTGACGATGAGAAGACTACATTCCTACCTGTAGAGAAGCATAATTTTGGAGATTTTGCTGAAGAGTCAAATGAAGATGTTAATAATGAAGAGTTTTAAACTAAGATGGGAATAAAACAAAAACCTTCATAAACTAAATTTTTTAAATCGCTTAACCAATCCACCACACTCCCTACTGGACTGCCTACGATTGAAAAATTTGCTTGTTCCAGTTTTTATTTTAAACTAGTATCATCATTGATCTCGTTAGAGTTCAAGTCGTGTTATAATATACACATGCAATATTTACATATACTCAAAAATAAAAAAGACGGAAGATGTCACACCGTGTGTACGCACGACTTGCAAAAGTGTTTAAAACGCTTTTTAACTCTAACGGGATGAATAATTTAGAAAAACTAAAAGATCTATTTATGCAATTGCCAGGGATTGGTCCACGGCAGGCTGGCAGATTTGTACACTTTTTACTTATGCGAGGTAGCACTTGGCGCAGTAGCTTTATAAGCCTCATTCAAGAGCTAGATACTTCTGTAACGCAGTGTGATACTTGCATGCGTTTCTTTCAGTTTGTAGATACCGCGCATCATCAAAAGGCTTGTAATATATGCGCAAATAATAATAGAGATGATTCAAAGCTAATGGTGGTGGTAAACGATATAGATATTAAACAGATAGAGAAGAGTGGAGCTTACAATGGTAGATATTTTGTACTAGGAAGTCTGCTTAGTCTAAAGAATTCAAAAACTTCTTACACAAGATTAAATGAGCTTAAAAAGTTGGTAAAAGAAAAGCGTGCGAGTGGCAGTTCAGCTGAGATAATTTTTGCATTGCCTGCCACAGCCGATGGAGAACATACAACAGATACTCTAAGGAAGGAGTTAAAGAATATTTGTAAAAACGATAATTGTGTAGAAATGACTATACTTGGCAGGGGGCTCTCTACTGGCAGTGAAGTAGAATATGCCGATCCTGACACACTCAAAAGTGCTCTCCACAATCGCTCTTAACAAAAAACACGCATACCAGCTATACTCAATATGTGTGCTTGCTTAAATACTAGTATTCTTTTTAATTTAAAATGGATATTTTCCAAAACAAGAATCTCCACAGAAAGGTGAGTTCGTGGATTGTTAGTAAGCAAAGCTTGCTAACTGCGCTCGCTCGAAAACGAAAAAGTAAACTTTTTCGTTTTGCTCGCTCGCTTGTCAGTAAGAAATTCAATATCCAAATCCCGAGGAGGGAGATTTTTGCACGAAGTGCAAAAGACTGGATGTTAAATCTCATTCCCACGAACTCATCTTTCTGCGGAGATGATTATCTTTTTACTTTCAAATATCTGTTTGAAAATTCCAAATCAAGACTGAAATTCTCAAAAAATATAGTGAGTTGAGTCTGACTCAACTCACCAAAAGTATAAGCAAAACAAATTGCAAACCAAACAATTTGTTTTGTAAGTGAAGCCCGTAGCGCTCCACTTGTTGAAAGAACTATTCACGCGGCTACGGCGCATGTTGGTGATTACTGGGGTTCAACCTTCAACTGAGCAAGGACAGCAAACGGACCGGAAGCCATATCTTGGGCTTTTTTTTCATCCAGATTCCTTTTGCGCTCATCTTCAGCACGAGTTTCTTCCTTTTTGCGTTCGCGTTCCTCACGCTTACGCAGAAGGTGCTGCGTCTTGATTTCTTGCTCTTTTTCAGTGATATTATCCCTGATTAATTGCAAGTTTTCAGGAGTCAGCTCGTGATAGCCGTCCAGATAAAACTCACCATTCGAGCAAATCGTCAGAACCCTCATCTCAAGCTCTCTGCGACGTTCATTAAGCTTGTTAAACTCAACTTGCGCCTCGATTCGCTCTGCCTGCTTTCTCTTAACTCTTTCCAACCTTTCTTTTTCATCGACAATATTCTGCCGAATCAAATTCAAGTTTTCCTCGGTAAGTTTTTTGTAGCCGTCAAGGCTAAACTCACCGTCAGAGTCAAGTGAAAGAGCCGAAAGCCCCAGCTTCTCTCTCTGTGCATTCAGGTTGTCGAAAACCTTTTTGCATGCAACCTCATCCCGAGCAAAGTCAAGATTTTCTGTGGCGTAGTCCAATGTCCTACTCCAGCAAGAAAATCCATTGTCCTTTGCTTCAAGCTTCGGTAGAGAAACCTTTTTGCGCTCTCCGTTGATTTGGTCTATTTCACTCAAAAACGAATCTCGCAAAGCCCACCTTGCTCGCAACTCGGCGAGTTTCGTGGCAGCTTCCTTTCGCAGATGCTGTGCCTCGCTCTCATCCCGCGTCCACTTATAACTCCAACCGCCCCAAGAGTTGTAAACAACCCCGTAAGCAGTCAGTGAACTACCATCAATCTTGGAAGTCGCATATACAACATCCGCAATCTCAGGGATTTCCACAGACGAATCTGCGGAAAAATTAGGAATCGAGACTTCCGGCTTCTCCCATCCGTTCCACGCCTGCTCATTTAAGATGGCAGGAGCTTCAGGATGGTTACGGTCTTCGACGGTTTCCTCCTTCACAAGCGATCCGTTGAAAATAGTGTTAGTGGTCGAAACCACGCACTCTTTCTCGCAGTCGTAGCGAGGGTTTCCACCAGTCTCAACCTCCACCAACTGGGACGCAATCTCGGTCAGCCACATCGGGTCAACCTTCGATGCCAGCTCAATCAGCTTCAAGGTAAGCATACCTCTCCTCCGCGTTTTGATCTGGAGATCAAAAGGCTTGCCAACAAGCCACTCAGCTCCGCGCACGCACGAAGCTGAACCGAGCTCCCGGTTAACTCCTTCGCCGTTGCGGTAAGAACCATACTGCCCTTTGAACAGATGGTCCACCATACCGGCGCAGACCGCTTTGAGGATATCCTCGCGACGACCTGTGGAACCGAACTGGAAGAAGCGTTTGACCGCCGATTCCAGATGACGACGAATCTCTTTGGCGCGGAAGTAATTCCGCAGAGATATGCCACCCTCGCGCATTTCGTCTTTTGACATGGTTTTTGCCAGCTCCCAAACTTGGAGCTGACCCATAACATCGGACTCATGCTCATCCGGAACCATCAGGCGCCAATCTGGGCGATCTGGGCGATTGCGAGAAGGAGGAGGAACGGTGATCCCACTCATCTCCATAATCGCAGCGACCGTCAGGATATCATTAATGACACCGAGCCGATCCCCCTCTACCAACATCCGTCCGTACTGGACAGACACTGGAAGTCGGTTCACGAGTTTGCCGATTCTCGTCACGGTCCCGTCTGCATTCATGCAGCCAAGGCCGATAAGAGTCTCGCGCGCGTCGTGAATGTCCAACACTTCAGGCTGATGAAAAAACTTCAGCTCCTCCATATCAAACCCCGCAATCGCCAAGCGAAGGACCGTCTGGTCCAAGCGCTTGCGCATGATTTCGGCTACTGGAAAGTCGGGGCGATTTGCGGAATCGCAATGATCCACATACAACCCTTCCTTAGTCCGGCCGGCGCGACCTTTGCGCTGTGTCGAATCTGCCAGCGAAACGGGTTTCAGGTACAAACCCTCAACCCCGTCCACCAGCTCAATCCGACGCTCCAGACCAGAATCGACAACCGCGTCGATGTCGTCAATGGTCACCGATGTCTGCGCGACATTGGTACTAACGACCACCTTCGGACGACCATAATGCTTGAAGCACTTGGCCTGCTCCTCGGGTGTCAGCTGGCCGTGAAGTGGCAAGATCTCGGCATTGACTTGCATCTGCTCGAGAGCAGAACAAATCTCTGCGATTTCCTGTTTGCCCGGCTGGAAAACTAAGACATTGCGACCAGCTTGCACCAAGTCCGCAACATCGTCCACAAGCCGAGAACTCGGCGACTTAACCTCAACCGGGAACATCCGGCCGGGAACCGTAATCACAGGCGCGCCGTTGTAAAACGCACTCAGTTTCTCGGCTTCCAGGGTAGCACTCATGAGCACCACTTTGAAGTCCGCACCCTCCTCGCTTTGGCGTTTTGCCCACGCGGCGAGAACTTCCATGTTCTCGTTCCATTCGTGAACCTCGTCAAGAACGAGGATACCTTTGTTTTGCCCCATCAGCTCACGCACGAGTGCGAGGCCGTCGGTGCAAAACAGGCAACGGGTTGCAAGGCTGTCTTGCCGGTCTACCGCGGTGCGGTATCCAACAGTTTCGCCTAAATTTCCACCAATCTCTTCGCTTACGCGTTGCGCAACCGTCCGAGCTGCGAGCCGGCGTGGTTGGGTTACGACAAGATCGTAACCCTCGTCCAGCAGGTATTGAGGCACCTGCGTAGATTTGCCAGCACCAGTCTCTGCCGTGATAATCGTGACAGGATTGCCTTTTACCGCTGCCACGATTTGATCGCGGAATGCGGCGATTGGAAGTTTTGTTTGCTTCTTCATATCTCATTCCTCGAGCTAGGGGTTCGCTTTCGCGACGAGACCCACCCTGCTCGGCCAGTTCTACTGACTTCCTGTTCGGTGTTTTGCGATATTGCTACGCACCTAATAAGGCTTGCGGGCAGAGTTACCCGGATTTGAGAATTGTCTGCACCTTTTTGGCACAAACAGCTACTCCTCATGGAGAGCGCAGAAAGTATCAAAACTAACACACTCTACACTCTCCACAAAGAGTTCAAAATATATGCTATTCAATTATCAAAGATCGTTTCTCTATGAGTTTACAATCACTCGTGTGATTGTAAACTCAATAAAGGGGAGAATACGCCTCTCCCGTTGCGCCCAGCACTCACTATCTGTGTGAGTGTTTGGAAACCAAAATGAGGTTAACCAGATAAGCTAACCTTTAACCACCACGCCGGCAAACCCACGATTGATGTTGCCGTAGGCATTACCGTCTCGGTTAGGAAGTGAGTTGCCCCACTCCATAAACTGAGTAACGACCTCGGGGGTCGTGTGCCCCCCCAAGACAATCTTTGTGTTTCCAGTCGGGTTCCTTTCCCGATCGGTATCCGGCAGGGATGCCATGTAGGCCTCCCCGATCGAGAGCGCCGCTTCCGGCAACTCGTCAATCTTGCCCGCGTCCCGAAGGTCGCGGACGCCGTCCACCAACTCGGCGGCAGCGAGTTTCGTTTGCGCCACCTTCATGTCGGCGCGGATTTCCTCTTCCGACTTATCCGGCAATTGTGGGTGATTTGTGTAGAAAGCAGCCTTCCTCGAAATTCTAAAACTCAAAAATTCGTCGGGGTCAATTCCATTACACCGCCCAACATATGCATCAGCAGGACAGTGGTCTCCTGCCGCCACGAGCTCCAGCTCGTGGGTGCGCTCTACTCCAAGCAGGGCGCATAACTGACCGAGGGAGGAAGCCTCCCAATATTGATCAGCCCCCAAACCAAAACCGTGGTCGCCTGGGTTGTGATGGTCGCACTTGGCGACCACTTTGAGGTTACCGGCGGCTGCCGGCGCACACTCAAAAATTATAACCCCTTTTACGGAGTCAAGGTTTCCCTCGTCAACCGTAAACCCATCGGCTGCGTAAGCGTTGCCAGCGTGAACTGGCTTCGCGTTTTCGGTAGCGGTTGCGAGAACGCAACCGCAATCTTTGGCGACCACCCGCGCTGCCGCCTCTTCGGCATCTTGGCCACCGAAAATTACCATTCTATTCATAATAATTCCCTCCTCAGGAATCGTGCCATTAGCGAAATTGCCTCAGGCGATTAAATTTGTCCTCCATCCGCACTATGCAGACTTCGGACACCAAAAATTCGTCAACTCTTATGAGCGACATTTTATTTATAAATTTTTATAGATAAAATGTCACTCACAAGTACCTAGTCATTTTTTCAAAGAACAATTCTCTATGAATTTATAATCACTCGTGTGATTATAAACTCAATGATTACTATGGTACGCATTTGATACCATCCTAAAATGTGAATGTGCGATTTCAATCTGAACACCAATTACTGATGTGCAGAATAGAAAGGACATTTTTTCGCAAGAAATGTCCAGAAAACTTGTTATCGTCCTAACTCATCCCGCATGCATTGCACAGGTAAGGTGAGAAGCCTAAATCATAACAGACATCGCACTCCTCCTCATGGTCGGGCTGGACTTTAATAACTGGGGGGTTCGAGTCCGCAACATCACCCGCCAGTGAGTCTGGGACGCTGATGTCCAAGATTTCTCCTTCGTATCCGCATGGAATGTACCACCCACCCTCATCGCATCGGTCCATTGCCCACTTCTGCAGTTGGACTTGTCCGTCATCCTGCAGAGTTATATGGGCCTTTTGGCCTATATTATTTTTTAGGACAAGAACGTCTTGCCGTGGTAAATTTAACCAATTCCTCCACAATGGTTGCCACATCTTCCACTTCGGCGACAAAGCGGCAAGCACTTTGGCTACAGAAAAAGATGTTTCAGCACGTATAATCCGTACAGTCATTTTTACAAAACCCCTCAGCCGCTTGGCTTTATCAGGACTCCCATATTCAACATGCTCGCTACGCATGTCTAGGTCAGTATTTTTGCCCCTGACGCGGGCGTTTCAAAGAACTATTCAATAAGCACATGCTTATCTATCCCCATTTGTTATGGAGAATACTGATGACGACTTTTCATCATCATTACTCTCTATACAAAAAACGGTCGCAAACACCCTTTCACTTGCGAAAGAGAGCTTGCGACTGTTTTGTGGTCTTTCAAACAAATACACACTTTAATCTGTTTGATTTGACTGTATTCGCTTGTGCTCCCTCCTCAAGGATTGCTAAATATCTTTGTTTTCTCGTTAACTTTTAGTATGGTAACATATTAAACCTTGTTTGTCAAGCATTGGAAATAGTGTATGGCAAAAGTTTTGACGGAGCCTATTTTATTGAGGTTATTTCTACCCTACTGTATGGTTGTCTATGGCCATACTTGCGGAAGTGGCGACTTTTAGCACGATAGCGTATAACATGTAGCTTCTTGCCCCTGCCATGCTCTATAAGTTTAGCTTCAACTTTACTACCAGAGAGTGTCGGCTCGCCTATTTTTGTGGTTTTACCATCATCTATAAGCAACACATCTTCAAAAATAAGCTTTTTTGCGGTGTCTTTTTTTGAGCTATCTACACCATCTGTTAATTTCTCTACATCAAGTATATCGCCTTTACGCACAATATATTGCTTACCACCAGTCCTGATAACGGCAAAGCTGTCTCGTGTTGTTTTCTTTTCTTCTGTCATTGCGCGATATATTACTATTCTTTATGTGGTTTGTCCAGTTCTTTTACATTTATACCTATAGATTCATCAGTAATGCGTAATATGTCTTTATCTACTTTACCAAGCTCCTTATATCCTTTATCGTAATGGTTTACTACAGTTGTAAGCTGTGTGCCAAGTTTATCATAATATGATTCATATTTACTTAAGTGTTTGCCTAGATTTTCTACATTTTTTATTATATTTTGTGCTTTCTCTTCTATCTCTAGCGCTTTAAGTCCTTGTAAGACTGTTTGCAAATAAGCAAGAAAGGAAGTTGGAGATACTATAATAACTTTATACTTACCTGCAGCACGCTGTATTAGTGAATCTTCCCCACTACCGATTTTGTTTGTTATTAGATCGTAATATATACCCTCACTTGGGATAAACATAAAAGCGAACTCTGTCGTATTCTCTTGCGGGCGTATGTACTTTGCCGTCTCTTGTATACGGAGTTTAAGATCATTTACAAATACCTTCTCTAGTGTGTCCCGCTGAGATTTATCAGCAGCCTCTACCATTCGGTTATAATTCTCCAGTGAAAACTTAGAATCTATTGGTATTATTTTCTCTTTAACAAATACTACAGCATCTACTGTCTCTTTATCTGCGAATACATATTGCATTTTGTAATTCTCTGGCGGGAGTGTGTTCTGCAGGACTGTTTCAAGGTAGTATTCTCCAAGTACACCACGCTGCTTTGGATTTTTAAGCACATCTTGGAGTTGCTTTAGTTGCTCCGCAAAACCCATTACTTGTTTGTTTGTCTCTCCGAGTTTTGCAAGCTCTCCGGTAACATTGCGTACAACTTTTGCACTCTCAGAAAGTTGGCGTTGTATTGAGGAGTTCATTTCTTTTGTTGTATCTCCTATTTTTGTATCAAAACTTTCTCGTAAATTTTGTATCTCTTTTTGGAGGAACGAGAGTCCGCCACGATCTCTCTCTCGCTCGCCTGCCAGCTCTCTTGAGAGTCTTCTCTCGCGTGAGAGATAAATTGCAATAAAAACACCATTAACTGCTAGCACAAGTAGCAAAAGAATTATTAAAATAATCTCAATTATTGTCATACCGACATTGTAACATCTTTATATTGAAGTATATAATCTAAAAATTAACTTGAGTTTAGCTGTTGGTTACGGTAGAGGGTACTTTTGAGGCGCAATTTTTTGAGCGAGACGCTTTGAGAATGTGAATTTTTTAGCTACTTCTATAATTAGTAGGTTGATAAAACCAATTGCAACTACAAGCATTACATCTGCTAACGCAATTGCCTCTAATGAAAGTATTGTTGAAAGTGGCGGAACTATGAATGCAGCAACAAGAACAGCAGTACTACCGGCGATTCCAGCTAGCAAATACTTATTTGATAGGATGCGCATCTTCCATACTGGCATGGACAGGTTCTTAAATGCTATACCTGCAAACACTGAGTCTATTGATACTGCAAGGAACATAATGGTGCGTATATTTTCTATTGGTAGCCCCTTGTTTAGTAAGTACATGTACAAACATAACAATAATAAGCCTGTAGTGAGCGCAACGGCGAAGAGAAATTTCTTCATATCGTAAGATAGTATATTATGATAACGCGCGCTTGCTGGCGTGCGCTTCTCTGTACCAGGCTCCTTAGGCTCAAACGCAAATGGGAAGCTCATAAGCCCCTCCTCTACTATATTGGCCCAAAGTATTTGAGTTGGCAAAATTGGCAACGGTGCTGATATTGCAAGTGAGCCTCCAATAAGTATTATTTCTCCAAAACTGGTTGAGAGTAAATATGCAACTATCTTTTTGATATTGTCTATCACCCTACGACCTTCGTTTATAGCAGATGTAATTATTGAGAAACTGTCTTTAAGTAATATCATATCAGCAGCACTCTTGGCTACATCTGTACCAGATCCTACAGCAATACCAATGTCGGCAGCAGCCAGTGCTGGCGCGTCATTAATACCATCACCTGTCATTGCTACTATCTCACCTTGTGCTCGCAAGAGACGCGCAATGCGTAGCTTTTGTTCAGGTAAAACACGCGCAAACACAGATGTGTTTGTAAGAGCTAGCACAAGCTCTGAGTCTGTCATTTTTGATGTTTGTTTACCTGTGTAAACAGTATCGTTGTTCTCATCTATAATACCGGTGCGCAGCGCTACAGCACGAGCTGTTTCGGCATGGTCTCCTGTAAGCATTATTATGCGCACTCCAGCCTGTTTCGTCTTTGCTATGGCAGTTGGTACATCGTGGCGTATCATGTCCTCAAAACCAAGCAAACCTACAAATACGAAGTCCTTGCCAGTCTTTGAGTCTAGTACAGAGCTTGGTATTGTGTTTTCATTTACTCTAACAAAGGCAATTGCCGTGAACCTTTTACCCTGTGCGCTAAGTTTATCTTGTGTTTGTTTAAATAACTCAATCACCTCTTGTGTAAGCTCATGTATTTCTCCATTCTTTAGGTAATACCCTGATCGTGCAAGTATATGCTCAGGTGAGCCAGTTATGTATGCTTGATTGCTACCTTTATGAGAACCGTTAAGAGAGACAGCATAGCGCCTTTCTGGGTCAAAGCGCGCAAAGTCTAACCTAGAATTACCGCTTTTAAATAATTCATCTTGTAATATGTCACTATTTTGCCCACCTTTTATTATCGCTACTTCTATTGGGCGACCATGTACAGCCTTGTTGCCACTGGCATCCTCTTCTATAAATGCATCAGATGCAAGCACCGCCATTCTTAGTACCTCTCTATTATCGTCTTTTGCCATAATAACATCTTGTTCTATACCTTCTGCAGAATAGATCCCAGAGAGTATCATTACACCTTCTGTTAATGTGCCAGTTTTATCTGTAAGTATTATTGTTGCAGAGCCTAAAGTTTCGGCTGCTACAAGATTTTTCACTAGACCACCTTTTTTTAGTATATTCTCCATGGAAAGTGCCAAGGCTACTGTAACGGCAGCTGGCAAACCTTCTGGCATTGCAGCTACTGCAATTGCTAGAGCAATTAATATCATGTCTGCGAGTACTTCACCATTGGAGATTCCGAGTAGTATTAGAGTCAAAATTGTAAGCGCTATAAAAAACATAAGTATCCGCGCCAAATGTCGTATATTTTTTTGGAGTGGAGTAAGATGTTCTAAAGAGAGTGTTGTGGATTGTGCAATTTTACCAATTTTTGCATTTTCTCCTACTGCTGTTACTATTCCTACACCACTACCTGCAACAACTATGGTACTCATCCATATCATATTAGTTTGTTCACTTATTGGTAGATCCTCTGTCTTTATAGTATTTTTGGTTTTCTCAACACCAATCCATTCACCTGTTAGACTAGACTCATCTACAACAATCCCTTTAGATTCGGCGATTCGCATATCTGCGGGTACTGAAAAACCACTTTCTATCAATACTATATCTCCAACCACTAGTTCGGATGCCAGTATTGTTTTTTTGCGCCCATCTCTTATAACAACTGCTTTGGTCTCTTGTGCCTTGTCAAGGGATTTAAATATTCGTGCTGCTTTCCCCTCCTGCACTACACCCAGTGTAATATTTATAAAAAGTGCAACAATTATAACAAATGCATCTAAATACTCATGTAAAAATATTGTAGCAATAGCAGCAAATATTAATATAAGTGCAAGAGGATTTATAAGTTGTTTATATACTGCACGAAGTGTAGAAAAAGTTACTTCATCTGGAAGTTTATTATAACCGTCTTTGGTAAGTTTATGACTGGCGACTGTAGAGTCTAGCCCTTTTGTTAAATTGCTCTTAAGCGCTACAATTATTGCATCAACTTCACGCGAGTACCATGCTATTTCGTTAGTGTTATTCATCCCGTTAGAGTTAAAAAGCGTTTTAAACACTTTTGCAAGTCGTGCGTACACACGATGTGACATCTACAATCTTTTTTATTTTTGAGTATATGTAAATATTGCATGGATATATTATAACACGACTTGAACT
>PJEL010000889.1_pt1 | contig 33263 bp, 61 predicted proteins | sample 1853271 | NCBI WGS metagenome assembly PJEL01 (sample SAMN08108733, study PRJNA415343) | Invertebrate metagenome, whole genome shotgun sequencing project. | host: Globobulimina | place: Sweden: Gullmar Fjord | collected 2015-08 | reverse complement strand
CACTGTTGTTAGTACTTCATGGGCTGATCCTAATTTTATAATTACAGTAAGTGAAACTATTCCCAGTGCTGTTGTAGACGGAACTATAGGCGATGATATAAAGGTTGTGAATGATTCAGCCACTCCATACAGAGACTCTATAAACTTAAATGATCTGACTTTAGACTCTGAAGGAGCTACATTAAATAATAAATGGTTCAGTATTGTTATATGGGGCTCATGCAATAAAACAGGAGAGCCTTCACAATTATTTTGCAACCTGCCAAGTGGGAGTTACAATGCAGAAGACTCGGCTGTAAGTGATGCTTTAGGTTATTCTAATTATACAATTCCCAGAGAGTTTAGAGGTGTGGGCTTCTTGATGGCCCGATTCACATTTAGAAAAAGCGGTGCAGTTTTCACTTACAACTCTGGTGTAGGTTATCAAGATTTACGTGGATTTATACCAAATGCAACAGCAGGTTCAGGTGCCGGAAGTTCAGGAATAACTACATTTACAGGATTAACAGATACCCCGAGTGCGTATTCTTCTCAGGCTTTAAAGATAGCTCAAGTTAATACAGGGGAAACAGCATTAGAGTTTACTAACGCCCCGACATTAACAACAGTACAAGCAGGGAATATTTTTCTAACAGGAAATAATGTTAACTCTCTTTCGGGGGATATAACTCTAAGTGCAGTAGTCAATACAAATATAGTCTCTGGAAACAATATAAACATAACTGGTGGTTCTTCTGGTGAAATAACTCTTACAACAGACAATAATGATATAGTTCTTAACCCTGTTGGTCCCCCCGGAGGTCAAGGAATACAGCTACCACAATTAACTGCAAGTTCAGGTTTATATCTTGATGCTAGCCAGAAAATTACTAACACAGCTCCTACAAGCGGAGACTTGGGATTTTGGAATAGAAAAGACACAATATTAAACCCTAAAAATATTGATGATAGTTTAGGGCTAGGGTATACATACCCAACTGAAAAACTCGGTGTTGCTGGTCAAATTGATGCGTACAAACAGGGTGATTTATCCGCTACTGAATTTATTATGAAAGAACCATGGAGCGAATATTCAAGTGCAACCTCAGCATCAGGCTCAGATAAAATATGGTGGATTGAAGAACTTGGTATGTATATTACCAGCAAACCAAGTGGGAACGCAAATCTTACATTTTACACTTCTCATTCTGGCGATGAGAATGATTGGACACTGCACACAATTGCTGTAACAGGTGGTGCAACAGTAATAGTTGCAGAAGCATTCTGGTCTGATACATCAGCAGGTGGGGAGCTTATAATAGTTGCGTATACCCAAATTGCTACCACAACCCCCGTAGTGAAATCAAGCGATGGGATAAACTTCTCAACTATCACATTTCCGAGTGCGATTATAGTAGATTCAGGGATACATTTATCAGGTCGTGGTCGTGTTGTAGTTACAGAATATTTCGGGAACGTATGGCTTTCTGACGACCTGTCTACATGGTCAGAAGTGACCGCTCCTACTGCAAGTATGTTTCTAACCCAGATGGCATGGAGTCCTAAGTTGGGTATACTGATTATGGGGGGTCCATTCACAACAACGAAGCGGTATCAGTGGTCAGATGACCTTGGAGAAACATGGAACGTAGCTGCCATCAACAACAATTCGTCTCCCGTAGCTATGGCATGGTCGAAAGAAGAAGAAATATTTTATGTGGGTTTTAATGGAGGTATAAATAAGTCCGTAGATGGTAACGTGTGGGGCGATCAAGTACTTACAACAGGTTTTATTGAAAACATAATTCCAACCAGCGAATTAGGCGTAGTCGTCATAGCAAATAGTGACGCTGAATATTCGGGTGATAAATTTGTAACGACGACAAATGTAACAGGCTTACCTTCAGGTGTAAATTTTACTAAAAGACAAATTGTATGGTCGCCAATGCACGGAGAATATCTAGCATGTCCAGTAGCTCCAGCAAATACGTTTGTTCGTTCAAGGTCAATTGTTAATTCTAAAATTGGGGATACAATAACATCTGACGATTTTAAGATTGTCGATAAAGCCGGAAATCAGATAATGGAAATGCAGTCAATTACTGGTGGTACTCAGCTTGCAATTAAAAATAAATCTGCAACCGACCTTGTTGTATACTCATTACAGAAATCAACAGGTATTCATGCTTTTGATGTTTCATACGATGAACCGGCAAACGCTGTTAACTTTGAGGCTCGAAGTACTAAATTAAATATTCGGAATTTGCTTGCCGGTGGTGAGATGAATTTCGAAACTGTAGATAAGCCATTCACTTTCAATCATGGGGTAGTGTTAAAAAATACAGTATTACCAGCCTACATCTTAGGACAGATAGCGTATGATCCTGCATCATTGGTACTTACTTTTGATACTGGTGTTAATGGGGTAAGAATCCAAGCAGGGCAGGAAGAATATTATTTAGTATACAATGATACTATTGCGGTTATAGCTAATGGAAAGGCGTGTTATGCTTCTGGCGTAGAGGCCACAAACGAAGTTCTAACGGTAGGGTTAGCGGACAATTCAAGTTTTGTTACATCTGCTCAAGTTCTCGGGTTAGCAACTCATAATATAGCTGTAGATTCTCTTGGATTAGTAACAACAAGAGGGATAGTCAGAGACTTTGACACCACAGGCATTGGATTTGGATTAACATATCTTGGTACATCTGGGAATATGACAAGTACAAAACCACTATACCCAGCTACTAGAGTAAGTATGGGTGCAAAGTTAAAAGATGGCATATTGGATGGCTCTTTCCAAGTGGCAACAAATATACTGCCAAGAGAATCCGCAAGTAGATCATATTCTTTTACATCTGCTGCCGCTGCCGCTGGAACTCATTATAAAGCAGGGTATTATGCTTGGTCTGCTACAAGCGAAACTTTAACTAATGCCAATTTAACAGTTACGTATGGATTAGCTAATTTATCAAGAGCGGCACATGCTGGAATAGTTCCACAAGCTGCCGGAACTGTAGACACTGGGCAAGTGGGGCTACGGGTAACTGGAACACTAGACAGCGAATCAGGTGTTCAGGTTGCAGCACAAACGGCTATTATTACCGAAGACATCACAACTTTAACAGCCAATGTAATGGCAGAAACTCTTGAAAAATTCTCGGGAACAATTACATTTGAGTTGTATACCGTATCAGGAGCACCAACAACATATAGTCTAGCCATAAATTATGGGTATTCTAAATATGAGGATTTGGGAAATATCGATGCTACTATAACCGGATTTGAGAATGTGTGGGAAGCCGGTGCAAATGATAGCACATTCAATATAAAATTAAAGTACCATAATCCTAATGGATGGACATGGGCAGCTTCTGGGTTTAATCCCGGGAATGGGGATATCTGTGAAAGATTAGTAGATCAGGCAATTGATTCTGATATATCGACGGGCATAACTGGAGCTTACAAACGGTCTAATCTGAATCAATTTATTACAGGTTCCGCAAAAGAAGGAGTTATTATTGAATTATTTACAGGATCAACTCTTTCGATAAGAACTCTGGATTTACATGTTAATGCAATAAGCGAAGAACTATAAGAACAATTTACAGAGTATCAGTTATATGGTACTCTGAGTAATATTATAGGAGCCAAAAAATTATGATAGAAGTACATGAAAGTGTTATTATGGCAGCCATTGAGTACATGAAAGTGTTATTATGGCAGCCATTGAGTGCGTGAAAGAGTTGAATTCTAAGCCAGGTAATTCCCTGGAAAAATCAACGACTCTTATCAATCTTTACAATGCATTAGATGGTGAGATCACCAATGCAAAAAATAAGATGAAAGCACAACAGGAAGCAGCTGTTAAAGCGTCTAATGAAGCAAGAGACAAGATAGTGAAAGAGGCAGCGGATCAAAAAGAAAAAGCTGCGTCTGAAAAAGCTGAGAAAGAAGCTAAAAAAATTGCGGATGCAAAAGGCAAAGAAAAGAATGTAACTCTTATAAAAGAAAAAACATAGGCTAAACTGAATTAAAAAATAAAAAAGTCGCAGTGTAGCTCAGTTGGTAGAGCATTTGTACAACATGCAATATGTCGGAGGTTCAAATCCTCCCACTGCAAAATCCTTTACTTGTTATTTCCCCGAAATTCCTTTAAAATTATATAGAATATAAATAGAGGAGATTATTATAAATGAACAAAGTAAAAACTTTAATGACTGAAGGCCCGAAAAGATTAGGCCTTCCAGAACATGCAGAAAGAGCAATGTCAAAATATTTCGAAATGATTTATGATTACGATGCAAAAGGCGAAGGGGAAGAGTTTAAAAGACTCGGAAATACAATTCAAGACTGTAAAGATCGTCTTGCACCTGTTTTTTCTCAAGTAGATGCCGCCGTTAAAAGATATGACGGGGATATCTCTGCAGCAAAAGAATTCGAAAATCTTCTTCTTTTGGCAAGCACTCCGGATGAATTGGAACAGGAAACTGTTTTAGTTGAATCTGTTATTTTTGCAGATATAATGACTGAGTCTGAATCGAAAGAAATAGGGCTAGCCGGTTGGTGGAATGATGGTGACTCGGCTTGATTTAATTAGGTATGTAATAATGGGCGGTGCTCTTATCGCCTGTTTTGTAAATCTTATAGATGAATTAAATAAAAATGCATCGTTGCCAAAAATAATATTTTATTCCGGTGGTTTGTTTATCATTGTTATTATATTAATTTTTGCGCACCACAGAATAGTACTCCCAATAATATTGCTATTAGCTGGATTTGTAATGTTGATAGATAACTATATCCCAGGGAGGTTATCTGCAGATTTAATACTTTTTGGTTATGGATTATATCTATTTGATAATAAATATGTAAATTATGTTGTATACTTGATGACTGCAATAATATTAACCGCATCCACTATTTTGAAAACAGGAAGGCCAGATGATTTAATAAATACATTTGTAGGATATACAGTGTGTTTTGTCTTAAATGAAATAATATATTGCAAGAGGAATGATGATGTCATCATTGGGGGATAGACTGTTAACAGAAAAGACAAGAATCTTAGTGACAATATCTAACTTTATCATGCTTATATTTGCGATTGTTTCAGGAGTAGTTTTTGTGGTTAACTGGAAAGCCGATGTTGAACATAGACTATTATCAGCTGAAGAAAGTATAGCTGTAATTGTAAAAGAAAAAAAAGCTATGGAAAGTTTGCAATTAGAGATCCAATTACAGTTAGTAGGGATACAAACTGATCTAAAATGGATTGTTAATAATATGACAGAGCAGGAGTAATTAAATGTTTGAATTCGCTGATTCATCTTTAAAAAGATTAAAAGAAATACATCCGGATTTACAATTAATATGTAAAAGAGTTAAGGAATTGTCAGTAATTGATTTCGATATATCATGCGGTTATAGATCAGAAAAAGAACAAAAAGAATTATACAAAAAAGGGTTAAGTCAATTAGATGGAATTAAACACAAATCTAAACACAATTATATACCTGCTCGTGCTGTTGATATTTATTGTTACAATGGGTCAAAAGCTGATTACAGTAAAGAAAAAATGAAATACATGGCAGATTTATTTTTGCATGTAACCGAAACTCTATATAGTAAAGGCGAAATAACTAACCATTTAGAATGGGGCGGATCTTGGGCTGACTTTGTAGACATGCCACACTATGAGCTGATAACATGAAAATAAATAGTATGAAGCTCCTAATTATAATCCTGGAAATATTACTTATGTCTGGTGTTATATTAGGATTATATTTTATAGAAATACCGGTAGGCAATAGAGAAGTCTCATACGTTATACTTGGGGCGTTGGTTAACAACTTAGGACACAGCATAAATTCTATGTTTAAAAAAGGAGCAATAAATGAATGATATTAAAGAATTGGGCTTTGTTGAAACAATAAAGGATTTTCCAAATAGGATTATTACTCTTATATGGAAAATGCTATCTGTTAAGTTTATGGGTCTTGTATTTGTTATGTGGCTAATACTTTCCGATAAAGTTACAGAATGGTATGCTGTAGTCTTGTTTCTGTTTACTTTTCTAATTGTTATCTTTGGCAGAGAAGCTTTAAAATGGATCGAAGCACTGAAAGGATTAAAATGAAATGTCTAAAAATCTTATTATTCTTATTATTATCCTTTTCGCTCTTTCCGGATGCACCAGTACTAGAGTTATTGAATCAGCAAGAGATAGGATTGCTGAGCTTGAGAAGCTTAATGAAGCAGGGGCAGCAAGAAACATTGAATTGGAAAAACTTAACGAAGCAGAAAGAGCAGGAAATAAAGAACTGGGAGATTTACTTTTCAGATTACGAGCAGAAAACGAACAATATATTGAAGCAGAAAGAAACAGACTTGAAGCAGAAAGACTTATTGTTGATAGCTTCTCAGGAATCTTTGAAGACGGAGAAACTATTATCGAAAGGCTTATCCGGGGACATAACCTCATTAGAGATTACTTTGAATCTTTGGAAGTTTTGGAGTAAGATCTTTATTCCTATTTTAATTGCTTTAATTTTAGCGGTAATTATTGAAACTATAATTATAGTTAAGCGGAAATAAAAAATAAATGATATACTTAAATTATATGAAGAGGAACAATTATGGCAAGACAATTTGATTCGGTAACGCCTGATATAGGTGCAGTAGACGCTAATAATCCATACGGAACTTATCTCGATGAAGCCGCAGGAATCCCAGGAACACCGATTTTAGCTCCTGAAAAAAATTCAATTAAAGCATTTTTTGAAAGATTGATGCTTCGAACCTCAAAAACTTTTAGCGGCAATGCGGATCAAGCCGTCGGGGCGTCACAGTTCTATGATGCCATTGACGAAGTTACAACCGGAGATGACCCTGCACTAGCTGATTGGGCTGCAGGTACTTATAATAAAAATGATGTTGTTCGGCATGGCGGGAAGCAATGGTTTTGCGGGGTTGCTTCTACGATAAATACACCCGGTCCGAATTCTCAGTGGGGTAAAACAAGAAGTTTTGATAAATACCTGGAATTAGCAACTGAAAAAGGGCCGGCTCTTGGTGGATTTATTCAGGCAAATAACGTAAGAGATGTAACAAATTACGCTCAATATTACAAGATGGGGATCTTTGAATGGGCTGGGACTAAATATGAAGCCTGGAGAGTTAATATTGATGGTTCTAATCATGTTTCTGGGACTTCAGACGTAGCAAAATTGCTTGCATTGTATAAATTTTCAACTGAAGTTATTGATTCTGATGTTGCCGGGACGTTGACATTAAAAGATTATCTGGGTCGTGTTGCTCGTTCTGTTGATATAGCGGCAGGGAAGACTGAAAATGTCGGGGATGTACAGGAGGATGCATTTCAAAGCCACCTCCATCAAGAAAGAGGGGCAAATACCGCAACAACAAGCGGAGGATTCACTCCCAAGTTAACAACTGCAGCTCTTGACGATTTAAGTGATAGATACACGAATCCTCCGACTGTTGATGGGTCAAGCGGAACTCCTAGAACAGATGATCACACAAGGGGTGCGAACTGGACAGAAGGTGTTCCAGGAGTAGTCTGCATAGTCCCAGCAGGTACTATTTAAATCAAAAAAAGCCGATCAATTACGACCGGCTTTTTTTAGTTCCAGATTCTCACATATTCACTGATTTTCGTTGGTACGGCTCCAGGGGTATCGGTTCTAACAAACCATAAACCTGATTTACGGCTCAATGTTTCGGGCTGTGAAAACATAAGTCCCATATTTGTTAAAACAGCAGAATCGAACATTTTTGCAACACTTACGATCTCTTCAGGCTCTCTACGCCCGGGGATAAAAAGTTTTGTATATGTTTCTTCTTCCCAGACATAGTCTAAAAATGAAAAAATTCCGAAATCTCCAGCTAATTTTTCTGAGACTGGTTCACTAGGTAATTTACTAATGATAGAAACCATTCCTTCAGTTTGTTTAAAAAATAATTCTTTCTCAATTAATTCTTCATCTTCCATATACCGGTCAGTTAGAGAAAAATAGATCGATCCTTCTTTCATAAAAAAATCATTTATTGTCATTGTCGTTAAAGTTCCACTAATATCAGCATTAGGTGTAATAAGTAAAAAATCTGTTCTTCCTGTTTCTGCTGTTATCCCTTTTAGATATCCGCTTGTAAAGATATAACCCAATGCATTCGGGATGGCATTCATTGTAAAAGTTCTTTTCATTTCTGTTTTCTCCTCTTCTATTATTTCAGGTTCTGTAATTGTTTCCGTTACAGGTTCTATTGTTGTTTCGGTTTCGTCCTCAATTTCTTCCTCTGGCTCTGTTTCAGTAGTAGTCTCCTCAACTAATGGACTTACTTCAATTTTAAGATTCGGTATGTCACAAGACATCAGTAACATAATTATACAATACAATATTCTTTTTTTCAAACTTTACTCCCGAAAAGGACAGTATTAATAATATTATCAAATGTCAATATAGTTGTATTATTTGATATATTTTTTTTTATCGTGTATAATAATATTGTTAATAATTTCGCCGCCTGTATTCGTTTTCCTGCTCTGTTTTCGGGTATGGGCGGTCTTTAATTAAAGAGGGTGTATGACAATATTTTCAAAAGTTGTAGGTTATTTAGTTGATAAATACAGAGGAAGTACAAATAGTTTAGCTATTCATCAGGTAGAAGCCGGAGCAAAACCGGAAACATCTATGTCGTGTTTCGCTCCTGGTATTGAAATAAATCCCGCAGATGGTGAAAATCTCGTAATTACTAAAATTAAAAACTCATCTTCTTTCGTTGTTTCGATTGGTGGTACAAATCAAAATATAGCACCTGATACAGGGAGAGGAGAGAGAAAAATTTATTCTGTTTCGGCAGATGGTAAAACCTTAATGGCTTCTATGAAATTCCTTAATGACGGAACTATTGAAATGTTAACTAGTGATCCAGCTAAAAAGTTTACAATGACTTTTGGGACTACAATAATTGAGTTTTCGGTAGCCGGAATGAAGATAACAGCCGGAGGAGTTACATATAATGCACTTACTCATTTACACCCAACTGGGGTCGGACCGTCTGGACCGCCTACGCCGAATACATAAAAAGGGGAAATCATGCCAGGAAATAAAACACAATTACAGGCGCAATTACAAGTTATTTTTGAAGATACAACAGGGAAAACATCTGCCGTTAAAGCTCAAGAGATGGCAGATGTGATTGATACATATGTTGGGACTGTTAAAGTTGCTTTCCCTATTCCTGTTACCGTTGCAGTTCCAGCAGGAACCGGAGGAACTACAGCAATAGGGAATTTGCAATAATTGAGTTAATGAATATTTATACTGTTCTACCTAAGGGCAATTGTATAAATATTCGCATAAGAGAGCAGCTTCCCGGTATATTTATACATTTTATTTAGATAAATTTTTTACCACAATTAGGACAATAATTAGATAAAGCTTTTATGTCAGATTCCCCACAAGACAAACATTTACACATTGCAACTGAATCACTCATTGCTTGATTCGGATTTCTTGCAACTGAATAAAATTCTCTTTCTGTTTTTGGAACTCCACAATCTTTATCAGGTGAAGAAGAATAAGAAGTTATGCCATAATGATTACACCCTTGAAATTTATCTTTACTATAATCAATATTGTCCATATCTACATTATATCCGCCTAATTTTTCTCCGTGCATTTTATTTTTTTCACACATAGTAAACAATCTCCCTATCTTTTGGAACTAGATATATTTCATCTCCATGAAGTTTATTCGATTCTATAAAAAACTGAATAGTGTTATTTTCTACAGATCCGTATAATCTACCGCACAACGGTATTGGTGATTCTTCTTTATCTGTTGTGATTATAATTTCTTGAGATGTTGAAAAGATTCTTTGATTTAAATTTCTAACTGTTGCCGTAACGATGTTTTTATTTAAAATAGAATAGTCGAAATATTGTTTAAAAAATGTAACTGCTCCAAAATTAGCCGCTTTTTCTGATAAAATTTCAGTTGAATCTTTTGCAGAGTTTAAAACCGCTTGGATTGTTTCAAGTACTTGAGGACGGGATAGATATCCTGATTCTGTTAACTGCTGTCCTGATGTTATTTCATCAAGTGTAACTGATTTTGTAGAGACGGCTGAATAATTTATTGCACTTATTGCGGCAAGTGCGGCCATACCATCTACAGATAATATATTTTTCCCTGCTGGTGATCCGGCGGAGAACTCGTTTTCATCTGTTTGGGTAAATGATAATGTATCGTCTACATAATTCTGGAATGCGGCTATTCTATCAGTTGCAGAATCTACGGCTAACATCGGTAATTGTATAAGGTTTTGTACTTGTCTGGCTAAATCAAACGGTGCACGAGCTAATTCGTCGGCTGTTGATATTATTTGGGCATAGGTAGAGGTAAATAAAATATTAATCTCGTCCACTTGTGCGGCAATATCTCCAAGAAAGTCTTTAGCTCTATTAGCTGCAGATATTGCGCCTTCAACAATAGCGGCAATCCCCTGCCCTGTTGTTTCGTCTACAGCATCGGCAAAGTCTAAAGCCTGATTTATATTTAATTGATCGATTGACTGCAATGTCGCTGTTGCTGTAGCCGGATTATTACTATTGGAAGGATTCCCCCCGAGTAAATTCGGAATTGTTCTGACAAAAACGATAGCAACTGAAATCATACCGGTTTTTTTCTGTGAGTTTTGGGTTACTTTATATGATGCCGTAGCAACCGGAAAAGTTCCAAGGGTGGGGTCTGGGTGTTCTAAAGTACCGGGGTTATTTTCAGAGATTTTCTCGTTTAAAATTGCTCTTACTATTCTAAGGTCGTCCTGATCATCTAAGAATATTGTAAATCCGTATGAGTCAGAGAATTGAGACCGGTCCTGAAAATATTTTTCATCTACTCCAGAGAACTGGAATTCTCCGAGGCTATGAGTTACCCCGTCTTCTAAAACTCCGTCATAGATAAATTGTATTCTTTCCCCTGAAACGGGACCAATATAAGCAAGTGGTCTATATGTGAAATCAGGCATTTGTTACTCCTTTTTTATCTCTATAAATTTTTGTTTTCATACACCTGTAACAATTACACTTTTCAATTTTATCAGTGTGATAATCCGGTGATCCTATTCCACAAACAGAAGTATTGGAATCAATTACTAAATGGTGGGGTTTCCCTATTTTCACAAATAAACCTCACTTGGAATTATTTTTAATATTGCTGTTTTCTTTCCGTTTTCATCTTGTATAAACGGAATTTCTCTTATCATCATTATTTGTGGTAGTTCTATTCCTGCCTCGACTGCCTGTAATGTTATAAAATCGCCTGTTTTCCAGCGGATCCCGGTGTTAGGATTTAACCATGATGGGAATGGTATTGAATTTTTATAAAATTCCCTTACTGCTTTCTGTTCTTCCCATTCGGTCATGCTATCAAGTGTTTTTTCGTTTCCGTCTTCATAATCTGTAATTTTAATAGACTGTTGTTTTAATATCAGGCTCTGGACTGTACTTGTTAGATTCTGGTCGGTAACGGTTGAAGTTTTACCCATATATTGCCCGTATATTTCAGAGGTATCAAATGTAAATTCAAGTCCTTCAACTCCGATAAATCCGTAGAACTGCGCTCCGGTACTGGCTCCGATTTGTCCGTTTTGAACCTCAATTTTAAAGTTCGCTACAGGCTCAGATTTTACAGCTTTATGGATTAAAAGTTTCCCTGTTCCGGTTTTCCCCAAAATAGCCGATCTTTCACGAGCTAATCGTGATATAAAGAAAAACGGTTTTTCTTTATCTTCTGCAGTTGTTTTGTCAAAAGGTTCAGATAAATCAACTGTAGAATCAATTTCTACCTGTATTGAATAAGCCCTTGTTATTTGAGGAGCTATATCATCCAGTGTTAAGTTAAGAAATTCTCTTGGTATTGATGGGAACATATCAGATTTTTCTAGTAAAAAAGTCTTAGATCGTCCGGCAATTGTTTGGGCTACGGAATCAGGAGTAATTTTATTAGCAGGTATTTCAATTGAACCTGTCAAAACCGGATCTTCTCCGATATATATTTTAATAGAAGGTAGTCCTTTTGTTCTGAAATTATTTACATTAACAAGGTATGCAGGATTCTTTAAATTAGGGTTGTAGGGATAGGTAATTTCAAACGAATCCGAGCATGTATCAAAGTATTCGGTAAACATAAACTCGTGCGGTAGAGGGCATTTATTGTTATTTATCATAATTGTGAGTTCGTCATCTGCATCGACTCTAATTGTTTGTTCTTCTCCGAGTTCATCTACTAACCCGGTAGGAATATCTAATTTTTCCCCTTGGTAAATAAGAGCTTCACCGGGGTTTAAATCTCCAGATGCGATCAGGCTGTTTGTTGCTGCATTTCTGGCAGGTGTAAATATTTGCGGATTCACGTCTATTATTTGCTGAACTGTCACGCTGTAATTTGCTGCAATACGTGAGATTCGGTCTGAGGGCTGTACTGTATATGTGTCTTTAATTGGCATTTGTAGCCTCGTTATATTCTTTTTTTGAGATCCCTAATGCCTCCATTACATCATAAATGGTGGGCCAGTCGTCGTTTTTACTATCGTACCATGGATCTATAACATTCTCCCAGTAGGGATCGTCTTTGTCGGTAGCGATCTCAAAGATCTTTATAGCGTCTTTTCGGCTTATTTTCACAATCTACTCCTTTTATCATTATACACTATTTTTTATATTCTTATTTGACTTTTTGCCCAGTACACCCAACCACTTTTGTACTGAAGCGACCTTTGTAGCCTGTAAAGCAGCGGTATGTTGATTATATTGCGTTTATCGTTCATTTTATGATAAACATAAAAAGGTGCTTTCTTTTTTGTAGTGAGCGTTAGGGCTATATTATATAATGCCATAATATCATTGTCTTGGAGAGCTTTATTTATAGCATTTTGGATCACGGCTTTTTCTTCTTCCTCACGTTCCGATAAAGGAACAGCTTTTATTTCTACTAAATCCCCGTCAAGATGTTTTTCTTTTTTCGGCTTTTTAGGTGTGATTTGTTTTTCAGCTCCGCATTCAGGGCATTTAGTTTGACCCTCTGGAATGTACGCAAAGCACAAAGGACAATAATTATCTTGATTTCCCTCTGTAGGTTTTTTATTATATTTAGCTGAATTAAAATTCCATTCTATCGGCGCATATATGTCGGAGCTCGGGAATACTCTGTGATTTCCAACCATGTCTAAATATATTCCGGCTTTTTTACCTTCAAAAACTCTTGCAATCCTGCCGACTTTCTGTCTTTGTGTACCACGGGAAGGAGTTGGAGCAATATCAACAGCCATTAGTAAATAAGGCAAGTCAACTCCTTTTAAAACCATTCTGCAGGTTATGAGTATCTGAGTTTTTCCAGTGGAAAAATTAGACATTACTGATTTTCTCATTTTTTTTGTCAGCTTCCCTTCTAGCACTTCCGCTGTATATCCGTGTGAAAATAATATAGTTTGCATTTCATAACAGGCAGAAACCGATTTACAGAAAAATAATATATGACTTTTTATTTCAGGAAATTTTTGCATTTCTTTTACAGCATCCCCAAAAGTACCTTTTTCTTTTAATAATTTCGCCACTTCATCCGGCTTGTAATCTCCGCAATTCATATGAAGAGTTTCAATACCTCTCATTGGAACCCCGAAATAACGGATAAAACATAAATAACCCTGTTCTGTTAAATCTTTCATTGTAACAGGAGATTCGATTAATACATCAAAAATTCCGTTGCCAGCATTCTCGCTATTACCGTTGTCATCTTTTACCCAGTCTGCCGCCAGGCCTTTTCCAGATCCGGTTTCGGGAGATGCGGTCAACCCGAGTATTTTTGAATCAGGATTATTATTAAATAAATCCATATAACTTTGACTTGTGGAAAAATGAGCCTCATCTACAATAAATAAAGCTGATTTATTTTTGGGTGGTCTTCTTCTTAATGATTGAACAGTACAAACATGAATATTAACCGGACGCCCTTCTTTTTTACCGGATGTAACGAGGTCGTGAGAAATCTCCCATTTTTCAAGATGACTTGAGAACTGATCAAGTAGAAAATTTTCATCTACTAAAAAATATAAATGACGGTCCAGTTTCCACTTTTTAGATAGATTTTCAAACGAGTCTACAATTAAAGCCATTATAACAGATTTTCCCGAACCGGTCGCACATTCTGCCAGTACTGCACGATTAGTTTTAAATGCATCTCGGATCATATGAAATAGTTCAATCTGATAACCTCGTGGTGTTACGTCTTTAGGTAGTGGCATTTATAGAATAACCTTTTTAAAAAAATGCCATACAAATTGACCAATTTGAACAGTACCTATATATTCCTCTGCATCTTGAGGCACTTCACAGCCAGTACCAACTATGATAATTTCATATAAAATTAAATCGGAATCTGTATTAACTGCAGCCCATAAGCAAGGAATACCGTTTTGTAATTGTATAGATAAATCTTTCATAATGAAAGGGGCTTCTATCCTCTGCCTTTCTGATATAATTTCAAGTTTATATTTGTATATTTTATTCACTATTCACCATCCCTAATTAAAATATATTGTTTGCCTTCACATTTTCCGCACTGTATTTTAAGAGCTACATTACTTTCATCTGTTATAAAATATTCACCTTCACCGTGGCAGATAGGACACTCTCTCCCTAGGAAATAAATTCCATTAATCGACAAAACCCATTTCCTGAAAATCTTCTGGTTCTTTTTAAGCCGTGATTTGCCCGTTTTAATCTCTATTGCTGTAAAAATGGGGTAATATTCATAATCGTGTATTTCGCCTTTACATGTTGGTGGATAATGGATTCTTATTATAGTAACCCCCAATAAATCAGCGCCACCGCTTCCATTTTCTTCGTTCGGTTTAGGTTCAGGGATTCCGAATTTTATCGGTCTGGGGTATAATAATTCTACTTTACCGGCTCCTGATTGGGCGTGTCCCTGCCATGCGACACCAGAAGTATTTTTAAACATCCTTGACCCTGGATTTTCTGCCTGATATTCCCGTCTTACTTTATCGACAAGATATGAATGTTTTTCATGTTTATTCATTTCGGAATATTTTTTAGGCATGTTTTATATGTCCTTGACATCCTTTTTTCTTATCAAAATTGTCACACTCTTTACCTATGGGTAAAACTTCCCACCCGTCTGCTATTTTGTCTAAGAGTCCGTCTCTTATTTCGTCAGCTGGTAATTTTGAGCCATCCTTATCTGTAAACATATTTCTCAGTTTTGCATCGGTATTTTTTAAAGCTCCTCTAATACTAATACACATGTGAAATATTCTAGTTTTTTTATTAGTATCTTTCATCTGTTATTATATTCCTTCATTCTTTTTATAGCTTTTTGGACAAGAAAATTTAAAAACATTACTAATTTTAATAATGGATATTGGATTATTTTTTTTATATTCATATAATCAGGGGGAAATAATCCCCCTATACTCCTTTTAAAATATATCTAAATTATTATCTTTTTTTCCCGGTTCAATTTTTTTTTCTTTTTTTACTTCGTCTTTCTTATTATTAACAGGTTTTTTCTCTTTCAAAGTTTCTGTTAATTTTTCGGGGGAAGATCCTTTTATTTTCTTTTCCGGAACAGGTTCCGGTTCCTGATTATAAAATTCTTCCTGTACATCGTTCGGATCGTCATGATCAACAAGTACGCCGGAATTATCCAGCATATTATTTTGATTATCCATAGATACAGAACCGGATAATCTAAGTTGTTTTTGTCTTCCGGCTTCAAGTTGTAGTTTCTGCATGCCGCCGTTATAGACAATATTTACAACTTTTACTTTTCCGTGGTCTTCTGTTTGCTTTTCAATCAATTCCATAGTTAAAGGAATTCCAAACAAAACACCGCCTGTAATTAGTTTAATGGCCTCAAGTGAAGATGTAATATTTATTATTGAGTTCCATGAATGGGTCCTGAATTTTGCAACTCCTCCGACTTTTTCAGACTGGGGTAACATACAGGATAATATCCCAGACGGTTTACAGGCTCCGGATAAAAACATATCGCAGGTTTCGGTATCGCAAACAAGAGTTTCTTTTTTGCTTTCGTCCTTTTTTATCCTACGCTCACAGGTTTCACCATCTCCCATGCAGTACAGTTTTGACCCCTGATAACAGGCGTATGCGGTCTGGAAGTTTTTATCTATATCATCGGTTAAAAGAAGGATGTCTAGTTTTTTCGGTTTATCTCCGAGAGCTGACATAATACCCTGATCAGGAATAAAATTATCTTTTGAATCTTTCTCGATGCCGGTTACAAGAAAATGATCGAATTTTACAGGAATTCTATATGTCTGATCGGAATTCCTTTTTTTCATTTCTTTACCTTTACCACCGATTTTAATTTTAAGTGTTTCCACTAATCTTTTCTGTAAGTTTTTTATTGGCATGGTTAAAATTCCCCCTCGTTTATTCCTGCTTTTTCTTCTTCAATTTTTACTTCAACTTTTTCATAATAATCTTTTACTTTATCAAAACTATCTGTTGTGCAGAAATTTAGGCCATTTCTTTCAACATTGGCAATCCCGTTCAATTCTTCAGGAGTGCTGTAATTATTAAAAAGTTTAGTCTCAAGTAGAAACCTTTCTGCTTCTGACGCTGCGTCTATTACTAGAAAAAGCATTTTGCCAGTATCGTTTTTTTTATTCATAATTGTCCTGAAACCAGCTCTCATTTCATTATTTTCGATATTCATTTTTATTTATCCTTTTCGCATTTTAGCGAGTGATTTTGTTAAATCCATACTTGATCGTCTTAATGCTGCTCGTACTGAGGATGGATAATTATAATAACTATCCTTATAGAAAAGTCCCGATTCTTTATATTCATCAATTTTTTTTAAAAATCTTCTGGCTTCAATTTCTGCTTCGGTTATATATTTATTTCTCATTTTATAACCGCCTCAAGTTCTTCGGATATTTCACCCAACATACATCCGCTGCCGCTTCCTTCTGCTGCGCAATTTTTACGGATACAGTCAGGGCAGTTTGTATATAAATGGCCTGATTGGTCGTAAAAGGATTTTATATTCTGTGAATATAATTTGTCTCGATATTTTAGATAATCCATTTTGTTTAATCTAAGATTTGGGTGTTTTTTACTCATTTTGTTTTTCCTTTTTTGAATTTTAAACATGGATCTAGTGGTCCAGAATATTTATTTCTTTTCATATGTTCTTTAAACATATAACAGAAGCCACCATCATTATTATTTTGTTTATACCAACAATCAAGACAAGTAAATCCCATTGGTGTTCTCCTTTTTATTATTTGATAATTTACTAAATGTTACTAAGCTTAATCCTTCTTTCTGATAAATTTCAGCCCATTCTTTTAATTCTCTGATAGTTACATCATCTTTTAAGACAATTGTTTTTTTTATTGGTTCCCAATCATCTGGTGAAACCTGTATTACATCTGTTATTTGAGCTATATATTCCACATTTACCCCTTTTCCGGTTTGGATATTCTTAATGTCGATTTTGGATTTGACATTTCAACAATTCCGTGTTCATAGAATAGTTTGAAAAGTTCCGGTTTTGTTTTTTCAAGATGTTTCATAATTGAATCTTTTGAGAGAAGCTTTGTTAGTTTTATAGATTTAATCGCTTTTGTCCGCTGTTCTTGTAGCTTTTCGAAATCATCACCCAAAATGGTGCCGTTCAAAATCGCTTCAATCGCTTCATCTGAACAATTGATTTTTTCCAGTTGCTTTTCCGTCAAGTCCAATTCTTCCGGCATGATATCGGCAAAACTGGTCGACTTCATAGTTTCATACATGTCCGGATCGTTTTCTTTTAGAGTATCGACCATGGATTTAGACACTTTTAATCCTGGGTATGCACGAGTTATAGAAAATAGTTTTCTTGAACCTGCATAAATATTAAGTTTTCTTTTCTCGTTACCTTCTTTCACATTTTTAGATTCAATTTCTTTTTGTACCCATAAAGCGAAGTTATTTTTAATTTCTGACTTACGCTCTATCATGGATTCAATTTCGTTATCGATATCTACATATTCAGACCACATTTCTTTCATTTCGGGAGTAGCTTCAATTTCACCCTCTGGTGCAGCTATTAACCATTTAATGTCATCGTATCCGTTTACAGGGGGCGGTGTTTCCCCTAAAACGTTTTCGTTCCAGAACTCAAGATAACGGGTGAGCATTTCTTTTTGTAGCTCTTTATTTGCTTCAATATGGTATTTGTGGAAGTATCCGAGGTCGTCAAGGTTTTCAGAAAATTCGGTTATAGATATAACTCTTCTTTCTGGACGTTTTATATATCCAAACTCATTATGTATCTTATACCCCATTCTCTCCCATTCTGCAGGAGATTTAGGGAATACTAGGACATTTACATCAATTTCGGCTATTCCGGAGCACATGGATTGATGCTGGACTTGGATTTGGTAATCTTCCGGTATCATATTTGAACCAGGTTCACCCCAACCCATTTTAAATGCCATGTCGAATGCGGTTTTATTTTCTTGTAGTCTGCCGGTTTTTAATCCGTCAATATGGGTTGTTAAAAAGTCATGCTGTGGATGAGTGAATAATTTTTCTCTATCTGTTACATTTCCGACAAGATCTGTGATAGCATCTTCCATTGATAACCCCCACCTTAGCGAGGCATGTTTTGGATTTAACGGTTCTTTAAAAGGATCGACCCTTTCCGGGGTTTCGTATCCGTTTTCTGAGCAGAATCTCGGTTTTCTTGCTTCCATAATTTCAAGCCATGCTACGAGGGGAGTTTTATATTTACTGACTCCAAGTATTGCGGCTCCTCGTGAAGCGGATAAATTTACTGGTAGACTACCCATTTATTTCTCCTTGATCGTCTATTTCTATAACTTTGTATGTTTTTTTAATAGATATTATTGATGTTGAATCTATATAAATACTTCCTGATTCTGGGTCATTGATACACTGGTTATAATTAATAATACCGTAGAGGTCTACATCTTTAATTGTAACTCTATAAATCTTTCCAAAAGGTTGGTATTCTACTATCCAGTTTCCCATTAATTAGCCTCCTCATATGCATTTGCAAGTATTCCAAGATGTTTTATCGATTCTTTTTTTAGATTTAACGAATCGATCCATTCTACCACCGAATCTATATGGATAAAATCTTTTGACATAGAGTGTATGAAATTCATTTTCAAGGAAAAAATTACAGATTCTTTAATATCTGCACCTTTTTTAGCAGGAAATGATTTTAAAATATCAGTAAATGCTTTATCTGGGATATCTATTTTTATTTCCACAACTTACCCCCTATTCCGAATCGCAAAAGCTGCTACCCGAGCATAATGTCTTGATTCAGCCCAGTCTTTTAGAGCTGTTAGTATTCGCCATTTTGTTACGTTTTTAATTTTCATGATTGCGCTCCGGGGTACATTGTTGAAATTTTTTGTATTGCTCGACTAAGTACTAAAGTGTCCAGGTCCCTACCACTAGGGGGTCCAAGTTCATCAGGTGCTTTAGGGATTTCAGCATTTCTTTTTAACATTTTTTTAAAAAATGATTTAATTTTTTTCATTTTTTAGTTCCTTTTATTTTAGATATAATTTCTTTTCTTAGCTGTTTTACAACAGAAAAAGCTATTTCGTCTTTTGAAATTTCAAGATTCTTTTTGAATCCTTTTTTTATTTCCATAGCTATTCCGAAAACCATTAAAATTAAAGCAATGAAATAATCATCTCGGTATATTGCAATTACAGCACATATATAGACAACTAAATCTGCAGCTCCCAAAAGAAGAGCCCATAGTAATTTTAAAAGATGTTTAAAGAACCATTTAATCTGTTTTTTCATTATCACGCTCCTTTTCGAGATTATCGAAAAATTCTTTTATGATTATTCCGGCTTGCGATTCTGTAGGGCGCTGGTTTTCTGGTAGTTTTGCATACCGGATTAGTTTTTCCCATGTTTCAGATGGAAGTTTTACAGTTTTTCTGATTAATGGCATTTATCTACCTGCCTTTATTAGGCGGTTTCTCTGCTGTTTTGCAGTTTCGTGTGCCATCCCTGCAATCTGTTGTAATCTGTACTTTCTAAACTTAGATTTAATAGACGTTCTTAAAAGATTTTTCTCAATTTTTGAACCGGGGCGTCCTCTGCTAGGTGTTTTCTTATTTGTTCCATTTCTCCAGATTCTGTATTTTGGAATTGCATTAAAATTAATTCTCATAATATCTCCTTTTAATAATTAAACTATAAAGAGATTGTAATACTATTAAAATGAAATGTCAAACAGATTTTAATTAAATTAGCAAATCTTTTACCATCTTCTCCGAACACCACGGGTAAAAGCTTTGTCGAATTCTTGTTTATATATTTTGTCTATGTCGGATTGTTTAAATGAATTACTAGATTCCTGCATCCAGTGTGTTGGTTTTCTAACTTTGTTAACACGGTCATCTTTTGAATAGATTAATCTTAGCTTGGGGAACTGGCCGCCTAGTTCTGGGTTTCCTGATGTGAATTGATACATGCCTTCACGGAAGTTATGGAATTCTCTTTTCCTTATATATAGGAATTGTTTTGAACCAGGAGATGCAAATCTATTTAAGTATGCTTGCCGTAGAAAAAATACAGCTCTTTGCTCAACAGTTTTACCCGGCATGCCTGCAGTATTCATCATTTCGATATTGTATCGGCGTAGGTTTCTTTTAATTGCTTTTTTATTATCCTGGCTTGGATATGCATTTTTACCCGGGGTCATGCCTTTATGGATAAATCCGGTTTCCTGTTTATCGAGAAAATCAAGATCGGTAGATCCTCTTTTCGGTGGAACTCCCCAAGATGATTCTATTTTGTTAAGATTATGATGAGGGATTGCTCTATTGAATTTCAGAACTCCTTTACCTGGTCCTGATCCGATTAGATATTTATTAGACAGATCAAAGTTTTTCCGGAACTGATCGTTTGATTTTTCTATACCTAAAAATGCAACACGGCTTGCAGTATTCGCCATTGCAAACCGGGTGCTGTCTGGAATATATTTCCCGAAATACTGTTCTGATTCTCTTTCATTTACTATTGTCGCTTTTACATTCATAAATTTATTATATCATATTAATTTAGAATAATATCGGTATTCTTGTTGATTATGTTTTTGAGTAGATCGTTTTCAATCTGAACATTTCTTAATTTTTTGGTTAAATAATTGATTGTGTGATCCATTTCGCACATAGTTATTCTTTGTTTATCAAGAAAGTTTATAGTATTTTTAACTTGACATTTTTTGCAGTTGTTCATTCGTAATTTCTCCAAGTTACTTTATATATTTCTTCCATCGCATCAGGTCTTTGCAGTATACTAACTTTTGTTGTAAATATTGATATTATAAGACCAATTACAATAAATCCTACTATTGAAAACATTATTATTGCTTCTTTAGATATTTCTTGCATTTATTTACTCCTTGGTTTCCAATTATTAAGATTATCACATTCATAGCATGGGGCTTGATGCCTTCCATTATCAACATAATAGCAATTCCCATGACATTTCATATCTTCTATTTGCTGTTTTGCAGATAAGAGTTGCTTACATAACCTGACATTATTTTCATCATAGATGTTTAATTCCTCATCTCTTGAATCTCTACCGGCTTTGTAGTCGACAAATACTATAGTTCTTTTCGGATATTTTTGTGAATATTCTGCATATGCTTGTTTTATCTCTTCTTCCTGATTATTTGGGGTTTCTCCAGTCAACTTCCAAAAGTTATCATTCAATACTTTAGTTGCTTCAGGGTCTAAATCAATTGAAGAGATTTCTTTAAGATTATCTGGGGTTGATCCTGTTCCGTTGCAGTCTGGGCAAGAAATATGTTCATATTCTCCACAATTATCATATTCAAAACATTCAGAACCATCATGGTCACATTGTCCTGCTTCACCGCATCTTGTCTTAGTTCCATTACACTTGCTACACTTCATTATTCATCTCCTTTGGTTCTGTAGACTCCCTATCAATCTCCTCCACACATTCACAGTTAGTTACATCGTTGTCGTCCGCACCATTCCCGACAGTTCTTACTCCTGTACCTCTACAATTTAAACATTTAGGATCTGGATGCTTTCCTTTCCATGTAGAGACGACACACTTACATTGCGTGCCCATTCCGTTGATTAGTGAATTCCCACATTTAGAACATTTAATCATCTTATCTACTCCCACAATCTGTATTGCTACATTTCCCACCCATGCCGTAAGGGTAAAATAAATGAGGAAATTCTTTTTTCATTTCACTTTCATATATTACAGTCATGGCTATATCTTTTAGTAATTCATTCAGGTTTTTAATAGGATCGTTCTTTTCTTTCATTTAATCCTCCAAGTCTGGTTTAGTAGGAATCCATTTCCCATTTTTATATATTTGGTTTTTGCCTAATCCTGTAGAATTATTATGAATATATCGATAGGATCCTTCTTCTCCGTCTTGACCTTTAAAGTAAATAATATCGTCTGGTTCTGGTTTTTTAGTAAAATTATCAACAAAATCTTTTGCAGAAATACCAATTTTTGACATTTCTTTTATTAACAGTTCAGATTTTTCTTCTGTTGTTAGTTCCCTAAAATTATTTTTTGCGTGAAAATGTGTTCCGCTTTCATCTAAAGTCTCTCTTTTTTGACCATCGGTGTAAATGTTTTTTGCATGATGACCGTTGAGTTCTCGGTCTTCACTTGGTTTTATAATATCAGCACCGCAGAAAGGGCAGAAAGATAATGTTATAAATTCGTTATTATTGTATGCGCTTACTAGTTTTACAGTACTTAATGTATGATATATATAATTACCATTGTATGCATTGTTTAGGTCATTGCATCTATTAAGCTTACCATTTTCATATTCACATTTTTTCACTATTTTCTCCTTGCTACTAATCGCAGCCTTTTTCCCATACGGTACATTCAGAAACAAATCTGCCATCACTATCACCTCTTAAATAATATTTTAATACAAAAAGCAAATCTTACAATAAAAGATGATTCTTTTATGTTTTCTAAAACTACTTCTAAAACCATGGTTTCATTGTCAGAAATATATTTTTCTATTCGCTTTTTCCGTTCTCGTCTATCTTTCTTTTCGGTTTTTGCGCTCATAATAATATTCCCATTAGATTATTTAATACAGTTTCCCCGAACATGTCCTTAATACTATTTTGATGATCTATAGTCATTTCGTTTGCAATATTAATTAGATCTTCATTTATATTGAATAATCCCTTAATCTGTTCTTGTGGGGACTTCCCAGTTAGAGTACATAGAGCATCTAGCGATTTCTCTGTTTTTTCACAGTCAATTTTAATTACAATTTCTAGCATTATCTATCTCCTATTATCCTTTTATTTTTATTTCATATGTTTTTATATTCTTGAGTTTTTCTTTTAAAAACATTAACCACAGCTTAAACCTATTCCATCTGTTTATTTTGAGTGTTATTGTCGTTGTTTTTGGAAATGATAATAATTTTTCTTCAGCTTCATTTAATTGTTTTTGTAATTCGTCTTGGCCGGTTATATTGAAATCAAAACATTCAACTTCTTGATTGTTAATCATGAATACTGCTTTCTTTATATCTTTGTTCATAATTTATCTATCTCCCATTATCCTTTTTATTTATATTGAATCATGTAAAATATCCAGAAGCAAAATAATATAATTATTAATCCGGTCATAATTCCCTTATCTCCTATTAAAAACTTCGTCAATATCTTTTTGTGAAATCGGTGCATCTGTTTCAGGATTCATTAGCTCCATGTCAGGCTCAAGTTCCGGGCAGTTGTCGCAACTGTATTTCTGGCAATCAAAACATTTATTCATTTAATAGCTCCTTAAGGTTTTTAATATTTTAATACTTGGTTCCGTTAACCCATACACTACTTTTGCCACCAGATAAGTTTAAACATGTCACGCCTTTTGTATTTATGTTTCCAGTAAAAAAAGTTTCTCCTATCCCAGAGTTAATAATTCCAACTTTTGAAGAATACAGATAACCGTAAAATATAATAGTTGCTCTAGTTCCGTTCCATATAGCTTCAGCAGGACCATTGTAATAGAGTTCTCCGTTCCAGATAACTTCTCCTGCATATGTAGATACTCCTGAAGAGTAAGAATTGTAATCAATATTTATATAAAGCTCTCCATCACCGGCTATTATTCCTTCATGAATAGATATGGCTTTATGTTCTGTATAAATATTACCAGACCATTCGGTAATTTGATATGCTCCGTTTTCAGGATGATATATACCTCTTCCTTTTGTCATAATTTTGCAATTATTTGCTATTATAGATCCAGACTCATTTACGATTGATATTATTCCTGCATAATCTGTTTGGCGATCATCTCCAATATTGAAACCAGATGAAGCTATTCGAACATTATGCATCTCTAATTCTGTTTCTAAAGAAATAATATGAAGTCCATATCTATTTTCTTGTTCTGCATTTATTATTAATTCACCAGTTCCACTACGCAGAATCGTGAGATCTTTAACGGTAGATTTTACTGAACCTGAATTGTCATTTACAGCAGATCCAATACCATCATTTATGAAATGTATGAATGTATTATCAGTTCCTTTTCCTATTATATCCACATTGTTTTTTAATGTAATTTGCCCAGAGTAAATACCCTCTTCTAAATAAAGAGTTCCCCCACCTGAATTAAATAATGAATCTATTTTATTTTGAAGATCTAAAAATACATCAAGACCATTTATTTCTGTTGAAACGTCAAAATATTCTTTAATTAAGATGGACTCTTCTAGTTCAGGTTCTTCTATTATTTCTTCTTCAAGGATTATCCCATTGGTCGGATTCTCACAACCAAATAATAATATAATCAATAATAATAATATTTTTTTCATTTTCACTTCCTTATTCTGGATCTGGTGAAATGAAACGGCACTCATCATTAGAGAAAATCATCATGTTGTTTTCTTTTTCTGGAGAAATTATTATAGATGCACCACATCTTTCACAGAATTGCACTCTAGTAGGATCAACACCCATTATAAGGGGTACTGGTTTACAGCCTCTGATTCTACAGATTAAATTATTTTTTTTCATATTCACTTCCTTAAAATTTTGATAGTACTGCGCTAATAAGAATAAACACTACGAAAAGGATTAACATCATAAGTCCTGGATGATTATCCCACCATGATTCACGGTTAAGTTCATCGTATATTCGCTGGAATATGTTAGGTTTTTTTGTTTTCATGAATTTAACTCCTTTTTATTCACTAAAATATTCGTCAAGAATTTCTACAGGATAAGAATTGACTTCTCCCCATCTCTCGTCTGGTATTTTTCTAAGTTCTTTTCCGTATTCTTTTGTCATTTTTCTTAGATCCATCCCCATTTTTTTAAGTTCGGACATGTTTGTTTTTATTTTATGCAATGAACAATAAGCAACCAATGAAAAATAATCCTGTTTTGGTGCTTCTATTTGCAATTGATTACCATTGGACAAAATGTCCAATCTATCGACGACAGGCGTAAGGGCTGCCATGACTGCCATTCCTATCATTTTGCCAATCATTTCATAATCTACAACTTGAGTTGTAGGTCTATTGTTTCTTGCACTTTCCATCATGATATAAACAGCATCTTTGCTAAGTGATCCAGATTTTAAAACTAACTCGACTTCATCTATAGTAAGATCCATTGGACATTTTGTCCTAAAGGCTTCTTTCACTTTTTGGACTATATCCTGATTTTTATCTCCGGCAATCTTAACCCACCGTCTTATTGTTCTGTCTTCTTTCCCAGTAAAAACTGCTAATTCTTTAATTGTCATTTCTTCATCTCCACTTCGTTCACTTTCTCTATTGCAGAATTGACAAGAAATTTACCTAATGACAAATGAGGATAATATTTTCTTCTAAATTCCTCTATTTTATCAATTACTGAATCCGGTATCGATACTAATGTTTTCATAAGTGCTCCTTTTTATATCTCTATATGTTATCTAAAGTATATCTAATATATATCCTTTGTCAACTAAAATAAACAAAAAAAGAGGAGCTTTTAAACTCCCCGTGTGAAAATGTGGTTATTTGTCAGTATATTTTTCTAACACTATATTGCCCACTGAATCAAAATCATCGTTGTGGGGCCATTCTTCTAGGTTACATTCTTCAGAGCAATTATCATCATGCTCATGATAATTTTCTTTTTTGTCAGTTTCTATGAACTTTGAACGATGTGTAATTGTAGCAATATAATCGGCTCCGTACATTGTCTCTTCTGAGTATCCATCATCTACAGCAAGCTCCCAACATTCAGTCAACCATTTTTCAGCTTCTTCATGAGTCTTGAAAGTTTCTGTTTCACAATTACAGGCATAAAAAGCTATATATTTCATATTATTCTCCTTTAAAATAAATCTCCCTGCTCTGGTTCCCTAATTTCTGTCACTTCCGGTACTTTTTCAGGAACAACACCGGTCCAGTTTATTACCTCCCCGCCGAATATTTTCTTTAGTCCGTGGATTGTTTTATCTATTTTGCCATTATTCTCTTTCAAGATCTGAATTTCATCGTTTGAATATTCAACGTATTTATCACTATGTACCTTTTGGATTTCTCCGAATCTTCCCCGGATCACTTTTTTTACGCACAAGTCTTTTACTGTAACGGTTCCGGTGTCGTGGTCAATTTTTACCGGTAGGTCTAGTTCTGTTGAGTGGCGGCGGGTTATCATGAATAAACCTTCTTTATCTCTTTAAATATTTCTTTTGCCACAATAACGCTAATAGAATTGCCACATGTTTTATATCTCTGTGTATCTGATATTTCAACTTCTTTTCCGTTTTCATCAATTCCGTATTTTGTCCAATTGTCCGGGTAATCCTGAAGCCGTTCACATTCTTTAGGGGTTAATCTTCTGATGATTGAATTTTGAAAATTAACAACAGGAGGAGATTGTCCAATCTTTCCGGAACTACTTGCCTGAAGTGTTGGCGATATATTCATTTTTCTGAGTTCGTTTCTCTGATTTTCGACTACGCAATAATTATCATGTCCGCAACCATCATGTGCTCTTAATGGTGGTGCAACATTTCTTAATTCTCTTTTTCTTGAAATCCCAGAATCAGATAATAAAACACCATGTCTATCTTGAGCAGTAAGAGTAAAAGACGGATCACCATTCTCTTTGAACCTTCTCCCGTTCTGTCTTTTCTCTACTCTATCAGGAGATAATACAGGTATAGTTTTTACATCTGTTCCATCAACCTCTGTTTTACGCTCTCTGATACCTGATATTTCGGGCTGACGTTTTCCTCGAGCAGTGCAGATAAAGAAGATCCTTTCTCTATTTTGCGGTATCCCGAAGTCTTTAGTGTTAAGCAATAAGAGTTGGACTGAATAGTCAAGTCGCCTAAGTTTGTCCAGAATAATTCTGATGGTATTTCCTTTTTCATGAGAGAATAAGCCTTTGACGTTTTCCAACACCATATATGAAGGTCCGTAGAACCATGCAAGCCTTTCGATTTCAAAGAAGAGAGTTCCTCTAGTATCGTCAAATCCTCTACGTTTACCGGCAATGCTGAAAGCCTGGCAAGGGAATCCTCCAGTAATGATATCAATTTCCCCAAGGTCATCACCGATCCCTGTAACATCTCCGAGCTGAATAGACCCATTAAAATTCCTCCTGTAAATCATCTGAGCATATTTATCGATTTCAGATGCGTAGTGTTTTTTTATTTCAAATCCTGCTCTTTGGGCTGCAAGTGAAAATCCACCTATGCCGGAAAATAAATCTAATAACTTCATATCGACAATTTCTCCCTACTGCACAAATAGTTATGGTTTTCTTTTTTTAGTCCAACAAAATCTTTACCGTTACAGATGCAATTACCGGTTTTATTTCTTTTGTTATATTTGCAGGTGGTTAATCTGCATTTGGTTGTTTTTTTATTGTAGTGGGTGCATGTCATTTTTCTGGTCTCTCATATTTAATTTTACCAGTTTTATCCATCCATTTTAAGAGATATTTCATTACACTATTCATATCATCTCGCCTCTTATCTGTAATTTGGTATCTGAATTCCCGACAAACTTTTTCAGCCAGTTTATAAGATTCTAATTTCCGTTTACTTATTTCGGGCATAATCATTCTCCTATATAAACAAAACCATTTGTTTATTCGTTTTATTATAATCTCCTAATCTTTCTATCCGCTCCTGTTCCCACATTTCACCCCAGTTTATTTGCGGGTAAATATTATTATATTTATCTACTAAATAAATCAGGCAATCCGGATAGCCTCCCGGCTGGTAGTAGTCTTGTTTAGCCGGGATTGCGTATTCTCTTTTAGAACGGGATATCATCTTTTTTCTTGGCCTCGAATATAGAGATTAAAAGATTTTCTCTATTATCAGGGTTTTTAACTCCTGCCGGGTTGAAGGTTCTATCCATTAGGATAAATCTACTTTTCCCGTCTTCGCTTTCATCCAGCATGAGAGAACCTACGTTCAAGTATCTGTTTTTGCTCTGTCCGTCTTTCTCGTAAGTGCTTACTGCTACGCATAAATCATGTGTTTTTGTTGCCATTTTGAACTCCTTAGTTTTTATTTATCTTCTGTTGTTTCTATATCAGTAGACTCTTGAAGCATTTCTCCACCATCTTGCATTATTTGGTTTCCGTTGTTGTCCGTAAATCCACTTGTCATCTCTGGCATTTTAACAACATGATTTTTTGTAACAGATTTACGTATTTCAGTATTTCTAAAGACAGAGTCAAAAACTTTATTAAATGTTTCTTTGTAGTCAGAAACAGCAGAGGCAGAATATTTTTGTTCTACATTAAATATCCCTTCTTTAATCCTAAGTTCAACCAGAGATTCTTTAAGGCTTGCTTCTCCTTTCTCTATTTCTTCAAGTCTTCTTTTATAGCTCTTCAGGGTTTCAATTTCTCTAGTTAGCTCTAAGGTTCTTTTTTCTGCATTTACTAATTCATCTTCTGAAGTTTTAAGATTTTTAACAATAATATCATGTTCATTAAAAAACTCTTTTAATACTCCGGCTGTTGCTTCCGGCAAACTGCTTTTAATTGCTTCGAATACATTCTTTTCTAATTTCATTGTTTTCTCCTTAACCTAATTGTAAATTACATTTTGGACATATTGCCCTTAATTTTGCATTGCGTTCTTACCCGATTGCTGCAACTGCTCTAATACCAATATATTCAACGTTTAAGACTCCGCATCCATCAATCTTTTCTTGTTTACAAAAATCGAGTCGCCATAACTCTGTATTTATATATTTAGTTTTTGATCTATTAATAACTGTACTGATAATGTCTTTTCCATCTTTTTGGATTCTAACTGTTATAGCTCTACTATGGTATTTCATTAATTTTTCTCCTATCATCCTAATTTTAAAATGGTAATGAATTATCATGTTCGAATTCATATTCAAGAAGATTAACTAAACACCCATACATTTCTGAATCTTCAAACAGAGGGTCTAATATTTCTTCTCCAGCTTTAACTGATAATCCTTTTGTTAAATAAATTGCTATATCTCCACATTTATCATCTATAAAAACTTTAGATATAATACCAAGCAATCCTTTTCCAGATATTATATCTAATATATTTTCTACAGTGTCTAAATGGTCGTATAAATCATATCTACTATCTATTTTAATATTCTCATATGAAATCTTGCCAACTTTAATTTTTCTATTATTCGACATACATCTCTCCTCTTTTTTTTTATTTAAAACGGAACAGAATCATCATAGAAATCGTGAGATTCCTTGACTTTGCCCCAATCTAATACTAAACATCTTGATTTCCCGTTTTTACCCAACATTCTAATAGGCTTTAATTCCCCACTGAATAGGATGGAAGGATGACGACCAAGGATATCTCTATAGTCTTCATATTCTGTTTTTTCTAATATCTTTTTTATTTCAAGATGAGTCCCACTTATAGCAAGAGAATCATATAGTTCTTTTTCTATTTTCATTTGATGGTCAACTCTGATTCCGTATCTTGATAATATTTTTGAATATTCAGGGATTTCATATATTTCTTCTATCATTTCATATATAGTTTTTTCAACATCTGATGCAATTCTAATTCTATGTTGCAAGATATAATTTAATACTTTTTGTTCATCTGATTCGGATGTGTTTATTTTTGATTCGATTAAGTCGCAAGCTTTAGGGATAGCATCATTCAATTCTTTATTCTTGTCTTTTAAGAACTCATAGTCAGATACTAAAAACCAGAAGCCACCTAATAATGTTGAATAAGTATCTAATGTTCTGTTATCAAATTTATATGATGACATAAATTCTCTTGCTGATTTTATTATGGGTTTTATTCTATCAAGATTCTCAAATGCATATCGTCTTAATCCAGTGAAATCAAAGTTTGTATTCAGTTCGTTATTTGCTCCTGTCATTTCTATTACAGGGATTCTTGATTTATTAGCATCGTTAAGAAGGTCAATTTTTATTGCAAAGAACATAAACATTATTTTGGTTTTGAATATTAAAGCTTTCTGGCCTTGTGTTCCTTTTACAGTTTCGGCAAGTCCACCATATGCAGACCTTGCTAAATCTAATATTCCAGATACTCTTTTTTTCTTTTCCGATGTTCCTGTTTCAAACTCATCTACAGTTGTAGGAAGACAATCTTGTCCGATAAACTGTCTAGCCCCTGCTTCTGTAGATGTTCCCTCTATATTTAGGGCTAATTCTCCCAGTGCCGGAGCTATTATATTTTCGATTAGAGTCGTTTTTCCAGTTCCTCTTTTCCCAACAATAGCAAGGTGCGGGCGTCGTTCAAGTATTGAAGCAAATGGAGCTAAAACAAGCCAACCTGCTATAATCATAAAGTCAGCAGGATGTTTTAATCCATATTTTTTTATTTCATTATATAGTCTAACTCTTTCGTTTAAATCCCATGCTTCACCACTTAAATCAAACCGTTTTTTGGATCTTGAATAGAATTTTTTACCATTATAATCAACATAATCTATTTTCTTTTTTTCATTAAAAAGGTATAGGCCATCACCAGTATTAAATATTATTTTATCATCGTCATAGTGAGCACCTAGCCCCATTGCTGAGTTTTGGTCGTATAATCCAGATCTTTGTCCGTTCTCTCTAAACCAACTCACTGCTGCGGCAACATCTAAGGATGCAACTCCTTCTTCGTTTACCTTTTTAAACTTATTAAACCAAAATTCCCTCGGTGCAAGATCATACATTAAGCCTTTTATTGATCCGTCCGGTCTTCCTACTGCTATTGGAATACTCTGATTTTTAGGAACTACATAATAAGATTTTTCATCATATCCTGCGAAATAGAACGGGGAAGAAATATCGATTGTTTCTGTTTTACTTTCTAATATAGTTGTTTCAGCTTCTTTTATTTCAGATTGAATAAATCTTGATTTTTCTATTGCCTCATGGATTTCTTCGACTCTATTTTCTTTTATCATATCGTCGGGATCTTTTCCCTTTGGCAGTTTTACAATAAATATATCTCCAGGATATTCCATTGCTCTTAATTTTTCTTTTACTTTATATATTGATTTTTTAGCCGCATGATCTCCGTCAAATACTATGTATATGTTGTCATATTTAAAATATTCTTCTGCAAAATCTTTTGTAATCCCATTAACTCCGCCAACAGGAGAGACATTTTTAAAACCAGCATATAACAATGAAAGTGCTGATAATTCTCCTTCTGTTAAATAAAGAGAATCTGATTCCTCTTTTATAAAGGCAGGGAATGACCGGCATGTTTTTGTTCCGACTTTGTTTGATTTTCCGTCTTCATCATAGAAGAAGTATTTAAATCCTCTTCCTATTTTTACAATAGGGCCACTATTTCCCCATGAATATTTTTTAGTTTTTGGGTTTTTACCTGGAACTCCAGCCTTTCTTAATATGTCTTTCCCGAGCTCTGATTCAGCTTTTTCATATCCGGGCCAATAACCAACACTTGAACTAAAGGCGTTTATCATATCTTCAGTACATTTTCTTTTTTTAAAATATTCTTCGAGTTCTGTTTTATGTGTATCTCTCATCGAAACAACATATTCGAGTAGTTTTTTTTCTGCTGAGCTATCTGGATAAAACTCTGTTTGTTTTTTTTCTGGCATATAATTACCACCGTCTATAATTTGTGAAACTCTTTTAAACTGTTCTCCTTTGTCTGAAATGCCTTCAATTATTCCGATTGCATCGTAAATATCACCATGTTCTCCACAGGATTTACAATCGAATTTATCAGCTTTTAAAATCATTGATTTAGATTTTGAGTTGACACTTTCACCGTGAGCAAAGCAGTATTCGGGATTTGTTTGATGTGGTTTCCCAAAATGAGCAAGGATTGATTTTAGATGATTTTTATATTTATTGTAGGGTAATTTTTCCATCACGCCCCGCCTGCTGTATATCTTCCGCCATATCCCAAAACTTTCTTTTTATTTCTTCTTTTGTTATGTGTGGGAGATCTATTACGCCCTCAAGGGATGTAATAAGGCGGCCTATATGCCGGTTCGTTATTCTTTTCAATTCTGGATTGTTTACCATTTGTTTACCTAGCCTCGTTCATAATTCATACATCTGATGTGATAAATTAAGAGTAATCTGAAAGGTTATATTTTGTCAATAAGTTTTATTTTTTCTTTTAATAGGCTTAATATGGGCTGTCCTGGTACATAAAATAGGCAGATGTACCAGGTTTGTACCAGCTTTGTACCGGGTATGTACCAGAAGAATAGAGGCCTAACTATATATATACAATACAATTACATTAATTATTATATATAGTGGTACACAAATAACACTAACACCCCCTGAAGGAAATAAATCTTTTCTATTCTATTTACATAAAATTATATAAATAGAAAAATATATGTAAATATATATAGGGATCTTTTCGGGCGTTTTCTGTACCAAAACGAGTAATTACTTACAATATATATAGTTAGCTGGTACATTTGCGGTACAAACGTGGTTTATTAGCGGTACATGGCATTTAAGATGTACCAGGAATCCAAAAAACACCCTCTTCAATTTTCAACGGGGCACTATATTGTATTTTTAATGTGGAATTAGCTTGACATTTGGCGAATAATACCAGAGAAATGGCGAGAAAAACCAAAGGTACTGTGGAATTACTTTAGTTTTGGAATAG
>PJEL010000888.1_pt1 | contig 33264 bp, 27 predicted proteins | sample 1853271 | NCBI WGS metagenome assembly PJEL01 (sample SAMN08108733, study PRJNA415343) | Invertebrate metagenome, whole genome shotgun sequencing project. | host: Globobulimina | place: Sweden: Gullmar Fjord | collected 2015-08 | reverse complement strand
ATCAAGCGTCATGTTGTGCCAAGACCACCACCCCGTGCTCTCAATGTTGATGGAGGAAGGTCTATGCCCGCTTCACGATCACGCACTGAAAACTGGCGAAAATGTTTGTGGCAAGTCTACGAACGCAACGGGGCTATCGAAATCTCAATCCCCAATAATCTAAGCGATGACATCGAAGCCAGCGCATCAGACCTGGTGTGGCGAGTTCGGGTGTTGAACATAACGGATGATCTTATCACTGTCGAAACCCCCTGTGCGCTCGGCAAGCAACTCCATCTTGAAGATGGTGTGCAACTTGTCGGCGCGATCGTTGTCGGGCAGAATCGATGGATGTTTCGTACCTGTGTTAAGACACACACAACCATCGATTCACGCAATGGACGACCGATCAAGGCGGTCTGCCTGCAATCTCCCGTTGATGTTGAACGTTGCGGACGCAGAAATTTCTATCGTGTAGCTACTGCTTCATTGACGCTTCCTCGCGTTCGATGTTGGCCACTCATTGATCCCGCCAGCGCGGTGGTTGCTGAATTGGCCAATGAAGAACAGGTTCGCACTGTGCTTGCCCGGCAACAAATGAATCCTAGAGAATCAACGGATCTTTCCGCGGATGGATTCTTTATCGAGCAACTTGGATTGCCCGAAGTTGGACCGCCGTTTGAAGGAACGCTCGCCAATATCGGCGGTGGTGGGCTTGGACTCATTATTGATCCAGACTATGCTGCCGCCCTCACTTCCAACCGTATGTTTTGGCTGCAGTTTGCATTGCCGCCTGAAATTCCAGTGGGCATTGCCGTGACTGCAAAATTGGCGCACACGCACATTGATTCGAGTCAGGCAACGTATGCGGGCATGGCCTTTGATTTTAGTCGTAACAAGCCTCACCAAGAATTTGTGTTCGAACAACTTTGCCGATATACGGAAATGCGACAAGTAGCGCAATCCAATCTGGCAGCTTGAGTAATCTCGACATTGACGGGTATGAACGTCGTGCCAAGGTGGAGCATTCTGGCTCCGGCTTTGTGCTGCACATCGCATCCGGTCCTGCAGCCACCGCAGCCCGGCCCCTCTTTTCTCCAGGCAACTGACGAACGATGCCGTTTTGGGCACCACTCCTCTGATTAATCGCTGACAATCGATCGCATCATCATTCTCCGAAATGACTCTGACGTGACCAGCCCAAGGGTGCGCCTACGCTATGCGCTCCCAAATTAGAGGGGTACATGAGGGCAACCGTTGTGATGGCGGGCCAAATTCGATTCGAGATAGTGAGTTGACGAATATGAAACGAACATTAATAGTAGATGCACTCCAGGGGGGCGACGCTGACTCCCAGGTCATGATTCAAGGATGGGCGCGTACGCGACGCGACAGCAAGGCGGGCATTAGCTTTATCCATATTAATGACGGGTCGTGTTTTGATACCATTCAAGTCGTTGCTCCAAACACGCTACCGAATTATGAATCAGAAGTCTTAAGAACCGTGACCGCTGGAGCGAGTCTGTCCGTGGTGGGCAAATTGGTTGCAAGCCAAGGCAAAGGACAAGCGTTCGAAATTCAAGCGGAGTCCATCGAAGTGGTGGGCGCGGTAGATCAACCGGATGAGTACCCCGTCGCGAAAAAGGGACATACCTTTGAATTCCTGCGCTCGGTCGCACATTTGCGCACCCGAACGAATACCTTCGGAGCAGTGAGTCGAGTGCGACATTGCCTCTCTCATGCTGTCCACGATTTCTTTCATAAGAAGCACTTCTATTGGGTGCATACGCCCATCATCACCGCATCTGATTGCGAGGGCGCGGGGGAGATGTTCCGCGTGAGCACGTTGGATATGGTGAACCGTCCCCTCACTCCGGAAGGAACGGTCGACTACGAGCAGGACTTCTTTGGGAAGGAAGCATTCCTTACCGTGTCCGGCCAACTCAACGTCGAAACGCACTGCTGCGCTTTGTCCAACGTGTATACTTTTGGCCCAACATTTCGTGCAGAAAATTCTAACACGACGCGCCACCTCGCTGAATTCTGGATGATCGAACCCGAGATCGCATTTGCGGATCTGCAAGATGACATGGATTTGTCGGTCGAATTCATGAAGCATGTGTTGAGCACCGTCCTCACGGAGCGTGCAGATGATATGCAATTCTTCAATAAGTTCATCGAGAAGGGATTGATCGATGCGCTGGAACACGTGGTAACGTCAGATTTTGAACGAGTCACCTATACCGAAGCGATCAAAATCCTCGAGAAACATAACGCAGACTTTGAATTCCCCGTGCAGTGGGGGTCAGATTTACAATCTGAGCATGAACGATATTTGTCAGAGGAAGTCTTTAAGAAGCCTGTCATTGTGTACGACTATCCGAAGGATATTAAAGCGTTTTATATGCGGATGAATGATGATGAAAAGACAGTGGCGGCGATGGATGTACTCGTGCCACGCATTGGTGAGCTCATCGGCGGATCGCAACGTGAAGAGCGATTGGATGTTCTAGATGGTCGCATCGCCAGCATGGGTCTAGATATTGAGCCTTATTGGTGGTACCGCGATCTTCGAAGGTATGGAACGGTGCCACACGCGGGATTCGGCCTCGGATTTGAACGGCTCATGATGATGGTCACCGGGATGCAGAACATTCGTGACATCATTCCCTTCCCCCGAGCAGCGAATTCTGCAGAATTTTGATGTGTGAACCGCAGCTTGTGCTTGCCAATTGTAGCGATGAGATTAAGAGACACCGCCCCAAAGATTGTTCTTTGGGGCGGTGTTGTTATACACAATAAGTAGTTCGGTTACGAGGTTTTCCTATTAGAAGGTATGCACAACGACATTCGAGACTTCACAGTTGGCTCGGGATCCCGCTTGGAATCGAACCTTGACACCGGACGCCTGTTTTGGCACGAAGAATTTCAACGCCGCGGTCCCCGATCCGTTCGCGTTCGCTTGGCCAACAATCTTCGGGTTCCGAATATCGACGGTCAAACCAGGGCATCCACTCACGTTGGTTGAACCTTGGCTAAACCCATAGGCGAACGTGATTCTATCACCTGCCGCTGCACCGTTGACTTCTAACGAATTGGTCATGTCAGGCTGACCAGGCACGGGCCCCGTGAGCTCTAACGCTGATGCGCCATCTGCAGTGATCGCATGAACGAAGACATCCGAATCGCCGTTCTGATTGGAGAGATAGCACGGGTACAACTTGTCACCGCCGACGCCCATACCACTGTAATCACCGATGAATTGTGACGATCCGCGATTGAGGCCATCGTCAATACTGTTGAAAGGTGCCGGGGTAAGTCTTGCTCGCCCCCAGGTGTCGCCGCCGTCTAGGCTCCAGCCGTAGTACGCATCATACCAACCGTTGGGATTGTTATCCGTTTGATTTGCAGTGTTGCTGCTGTCGTAATAGACGAGATGGATTTGGCCGTTGTTATCCACTTCAAGCCAAGGGAATGTTTGATCGCCTGCGCCTGCGTCGTTGTACACGATGGTCGGACTGGACCAGTTTGCACCGTTGTCTGTCGACTTTGTGAAGTACAGATCGACGTTGTAGTTGCCGCCTTGACGGTCAGTGGTATCAGGGTACACGACGTACAAATCACCACTGTTCGGATCAATAGCAAAAGTGTTCATGGCAGGTGAACGGAAGAGGCCGGGGAAACGTGAGCCGTCTTGTGTACTCCATACATCCAAGCGGGTCACTATGCGTTGGGCCGAGCCGAATGATTGGCCACCGTTGGTACTGCGAATAATCCAATGGCCGTTACCGAAATCCCAGTAAGTTACAAAGACATCGCCATTCGGGGCAATGCGCGGAAGGAATCCGATGCCGGACGGTACTGCGACGGGGCCTTGCCAGGTTGATCCCATGTCACTTGATCGCCAAAGTCCTTCGTTGTACGCGATGTACACCATTGTCGAATTTGGATCGCCGGGTGCAGGACCTGCGACCATCCAACATTTGTCTGCAAAGGACCGTTGCCCAATTTGGACAGAAGGTTCAAACGAAGTCGATCCCGGTACTTTCTTGGCTACATACAAGCCACCATTTCCTGCAAACGAAATAGCACCTACCCAAAGCGTACCGGTGCGATTGTCATAAGCAGTCATCGGATCGCCTTCGACGCCCGATTGGTTTGGGGCAGGTGGTCGTACATGGAAATCAGTCCACGTTTGCCCACCATCAAGACTAACACCCACACCCATGTTGATGACTTCGCTGGACGTGCTGTCTCGCCAATCATTCCAGACCGCGACGATTTCATTCGGATTAACGTCGGTCGTGGCGCACGAGGTTTCGTTGGCTGCTTCAACGCCGCCGCCTGTATCCGCGCGCACTTGGGGACCGATGATCGGGTCTGCAAGCACGATTCCGGAAGTAAGAGTGAAAGACATCGCCGCGAATGCGGTGGCCCCCATCACGCTTGCGAATGTATTCTTTTTTTGCAATGTATTCATTTGGGACATTCTCATGTCTCCTCAATTATTGGTTGAAGTCAAATGTTCTCGAATGATGCTGTTGCTGCTACTGTGTTATCATGTTCCTGACAAACGCAGCCGGACTGCAGATGTTCATCATTGATCATGGTTTACGAGGTGCGCTTCTAAAGCTGATCGCAACCGTGCAGGAGCGGGATAGCCCAATCGTTCTGCATCATTCAGATGATCCATCGCATCAGAGTAATTGCCATTGAGATAATGGATGGAAGCCAAATATCCGTGCGCATCTGCATGGTCAGGATTAAGAACGAGCACACGATTCCATTCAGTGATCGATTCTGCGGCCTGTCCTTTGCCGCTCAGATTTCGGGCTAGGAGTTCATGGGCTTCGAGATTTCGCATATCGAGATCGAGCGCGGTCCGGTACGCAGCTTCTGCTTTGGATGGACTGCCTTTGTAATCAAGAGCGCGGCCGAGCCCAACATAATGCTGGGCGTCGGTTGGATCCAACATGACCGCATCGGAATACGCGCGAATGGCACCGAGGAAGTTGTTGTGATCGCCCAAATGAAATGTACCTTGCTCGTACATCGCCGCCGCCTGCTGCGTGTTTGGTTCAAGTCGCCGATCTGCTTCGAGATCCACCGCTACACGATTATGTGCATATCGCAAGCCAACGGTGGCGTCGTGCATCACTTGATGTTTGTAATTCTGAATAGGATTGAGGCCCGGCGTGGCGGTGCTGCGTGATTCGGGCGCATCGGACTCGCATCCAATCGCGAAGGTCATCACACTCGCAAGCCCGAGGGCGAGAGCCAGTTGATTCTTCATCATCTTCATTCCATTGCTCCTTTTCCGTGGTGTAAATTTCAAAAAAGACATGTCGTTTTGAGTACCTGCATTCTCATTGAATCCAAATATACCCCTGCTTCTATCTCGTTGCACGATCGCAACATTACAATGAGATGTTCCATGAAGAGTAGGCGATTGCATCGAATCGTGTCTCAAGCCTCAATTCTGCTGGAATGAGATCCCATCGCCCTACCCATCTTCTCATAGAGGAAACCCATGTACTCCACTAAATAATCCCACAAACCGGGTGGATTCACAAGGGTGAAACAGGGAAACTGCAGAAAAAGGCGAGTTGTATACTCCTGCGGGGGTTGTACAGATCTCATGTTCTATACTCCTCGCCATTACGATCGGCGGAATTCGATCCGGCCCAGAATGAGTCACTATTCAATCCTCCATTATCCAGCACCAACGACGACCTGATGCCTGACCTGAATTCCTACAACATGCTCGGCGAGGTTGCGGGGGTTACGACATCATTCTGTTTTGTCTTGACATCAATTTTCTTTGCTGCAGCAGGACGGCGGATCGGCCCAACGATCGTCAACAGCATTCGCATCTTCATCGCGATCATGTTACTTGGGATCACTCATCGATTGTTGTATGGGGTGTGGTGGCCTGACGTTCCATCCTCTCAGCTTGTGTTCCTTGCATTGTCCGGATTCATCGGCCTTTCGATTGGGGATCAAGCGCTCTTCACTGCGTTTGTGTACATCGGCCCACGATTGTCATTGCTCGTCATGAGCACCTCGCCGTTGTGGGCGGCTCTCTTTGGGTTTATCAGTTTGGATGAACGGCTAGGAATTCGCGCCCTTTTTGGGATTTGCCTCACTGTGGGAGGCGTTGCATGGGTGGTCCTCGAACGGCAAACTGCCGCGAATCCTCCCAAGGTTCCAGCGCGTGCCACCGATGCGGTTGATACACGAACACTTCCTGCACCTCGAATGCCCCGCCTTTATCGCATAGGTATCTTTCTCGCGCTCGTTGGCGCACTGTGCCAATCTGGCGGGCTGCTGTTGAGCAAGCAGGGGATGGGACATGGACTTGAAAGTGCTGCGGAAACAGTTAAGATCGGCGGATTGTCAGGAACGTTGATTCGCATGTGCTTTGCCGCGATTGGAGTCCTACCAATTCTCTTCGTCCGGACTATTTTGATCCGCCGTAAACAACAACGTGCGGCAAAGAAAATGGTAGATGATTCGACTGAGCCTCAGCACTCAAATTCACCTACCCCGTGGTCATCTGGACTGATGTTTACCTTTGCTGGCTCTATCGCGGGGCCGTACCTGGGCGTGTGGATGTCGTTGGTTGCAGCAGATCATCTGCCGGTTGGGGTGGCACAGACGCTATGCTCTCTCTCGCCGGTCATCATCCTGCCGATTACTGCATTGGTTTTTCGAGAACACATTTCAGCTCGAGCTATTACGGGGGCCATCATCGCGGTCGTGGGCGTTGGTGTTTTGGCGTTTGTCGTGTGAGAACAACCGTTGCCCGTATCGCTAAGATCAATTATTCCCATACGATGGGCGAACGATGGCGGCCGATCTGGTGTACGATTGACATTCGTGGTGAATGTATCAAGAGCCAATGCATGACGCATTTGCCAAGATGTCTGTCGTCACTTTGTTTCTTTATTTATTCCAACCTCCGGATATGCCAATCCCTGCCGGGAGAACTCAAGAATATGTTTCAAATCACTGAACTATCTAAACGCAGATCGCATAAGCGGCTGTTCACTTGCGTTGTCCTGCCCACATTGTTCACAGCATCAAGTTCGTTTGCGCTTGCATGCGAATTTCATCAACCCGAAGAAACAACGACGACTATGGATACCACCACCCAAAACGGACCGGTGAATGAACCAGGGAATGATCACGTCGCGGCCGGCCCCGCTAATCGCCTCATACATGAAACGAGTCCGTATTTATTGCAACATGCGTACAACCCGGTGGATTGGTATGCGTGGGGTGAAGAGGCATTTGAAGCAGCACGTCGTGAGCAGAAGCCGATTTTTCTTTCTATTGGATATTCGACTTGCTACTGGTGTCATGTGATGGAACGCGAATCGTTTGAGAGTGTCGCCACTGCGGAAGTCATGAATGCGAATTACATTTGTATCAAAGTGGATCGAGAGGAGAGGCCGGACGTTGATGACATTTATATGAAGGCTGTACAAATGCTCAACAACGGCAACGGCGGGTGGCCGATGAGTGTGTTCCTTACACCGCCTGCACCGGAAGGCTTGCGACCTGACCGCGCGTGGGAAGGATTGCAACCATTCTGGGCCGGAACGTATTTGCCGCCGACCCAGCAGTTCGGCCGCCCTTCGTTCACTCAAGTCTTGGAAGGTATTGCGAACGCCTGGCTGGAACAACCTCAAAGTGTTACCACGCAGGCGGCAGCGGTCGCAAATGCAATACGTCAAAGTTTGGCCGCAGAGGCGACGCCCGTCGCGGTGGGCCAGCCGCAAGTCGATCAAGCAGCTGCGCGGTTGATGCAGATGTATGATGCTGATCTTGGTGGATTTGGCCGTGCACCCAAATTTCCTCAACCCGTGTTTTCCAAATTGCTGCTTGCAGCAATGGATGTTTCTGCTGATGAATCACAAGCTGCGCAGATTGAAAAGGCAGTTCGACACACACTTGATCGTATGGCTACAGGCGGAATGTACGATCAGATCGGCGGCGGTTTTCATCGCTATTCCACCGATGATAAATGGCTCGTGCCTCACTTTGAAAAAATGCTGTATGACAACGGCCAACTTGCGTGGGTATACGCAGATGCTGCAGCGCGATTCGATGATCCCTACTACCGCGAAATTGCTCAAGAAATATGCGAATACGTCCTGCGCGAAATGACCGATGATGATCGCGGCTCGTTCTATTCCGCGCAAGATGCTGAAGTGAATCATCGCGAAGGCCAAAATTATCTGTGGATCGAATCCACGATGCGCGACGCACTCACCCAAGCGGGTGCGAACGATGAACTCACAACTTTTGCTCTGCGTGTTTATGGATTGGATCAAGGCACAAATTTCAGAGATCCGCACCATCCTGAAGATGATGCTACCAACGTCATCTTTCTCATTGATCGACCTGATGTTGTTGCAGAGAATCTTGGATTGACCGTTAACGAAGTGAACGATCGGCTAACGCAGATCAACTCACTCTTGCTTCCGATTCGAGATCGGCGCGACCAGCCACACTTGGATGACAAAACCATCACCGCATGGAACGGATTGATGATTGCGGGAATGGCGAAGGCAGGCGATGTTCTTGAGCGCGATGACTTCATACAAGCGGCGGAGCGCGCGTGGGAGTACATTGATTCTTCCATGCGCAATGCGGATGGGCTTCTGCTGCGCACTAGCCGCAACGGAAAGATCAACGATCAGCCGGCATTCTGCGAAGATTATGCGCTACTTGCGTTCGGCCTCATTGCGCTCTACGACGCCACCGGCGACACGGCTCATCGAGATTCCGCAGAAGCGATTGTTGCCCAAGCACGGGAACTATTCTGGGATGTCGAACGGGGTGGTGGATACTTCGATACCTTGGTGGGACGAGAAGATCTATTTGTGCGGGGCAGAAACACGTATGACGGTGCGGTCCCATCCGGGAATGGGACGATGCTCCTGAATCTTGTATCACTCTATGCAACAACGCAAAACGACAAATATTTAGACGATGCAATGCAGTCTATCAAGAGTATGTCTGCGGAGATCAAAACGCAGCCGTTGGGTACTGCGGATTCGACTCGCGCCCTGTTGTATTTGCTGCAACTCGCGCCCGAACAGATGGCCAACCTTGTGCCCTTCGTCGAAGGGGTTGATCAGGTCGTCCAAGATCCTGCTGCACCCCCCACGCCGCCCGCCATTTTCAGCGTGTCCGCTAATACGATAACAATCACTCCTGATGCGCCGGCGTCATTCAAGATAAGGGTCGAGTTGGCGGAAGGGTATCACGTCAATGCGCATGAACCGGGTGATGACAATCTCATTGGTATGAATGTGCGTATGGTTGGCTCAGCGCAACTACAAGCAACCGTGATTTACCCCGAAAGCGAGATCTTTCAACTCGGCGAAGGCGATCCCATCAACGTTTATTCTGGAACGTTCGAAATTGAAATTACCGTAAGCCAAACAGTCGGCGGAGACGAAGTTGAAGCAGGTACTCCAGAACTAGTGATGTCCTACCAAATTTGTACAAACACCGAATGTTTGTTGCCGGAGGATGTCGTGGTGCCGGTAAAGATCATTCAACAGTAAACAACAACCTTGGGTTCGGTACAATACAAAGAGCACTTTTGCATGCCGCGATGCAAAAGTGCTCATGATGATTAATACTAAGGTTTCAGCCTATTCGCGATCTGCATCCATTCCACAACGAATAACCATCGAGCGATTGAACACGCTCGGTGCGATTTCGTGTGTTCGTCGAATAAGACTGATAAACTCAGACCGATCGCCACGATTGTCTTTTTCAATATCACCACGTCCGCCGACCGCGAGATCCATAAGGTATGCGTACGTCATCCTACCCCGGTGGGGCGACTGGCGAAGCAACATGCCAAACGACGCGACCGCTGCGGTGAATTGGAAATCCTCTGATGCATCGGCTAACTGTTCCCCGGCGTCCGAGATCGGCAAAGTAAACATCACACTTTCATCTGCATTCGGCTGCTTGTAGCGCAACTTCAGGTTGAAGAGCTCACCACTTTCGTTGGCCCGCTCGGTGTCCTCGGTCTTTTGATACACCAAGGGATCTACATCGTCCTGAGGAATAACTCCTGAGCTAACCGGGACGATTTCATACAGTGCGGTGACCGTATGTCCCGCCCCGATCTCGCCTGCATCTTTCGTATCATCGTTGAAATCTTGGGCCGCAAGTATGCGGTTTTCATATCCAATCAAGCGGTACGATGAAACCACTGCGGGGTTGAACTCAACCTGGAATTTGACATCTTTTGCGATCGTCATCAATGTCCCCGCCATGCGATCAACAAGGACTTTCTGCGCTTCATCATAATCGTCGATGTAGGCATAGTTTCCATTGCCGGAGTTGGCGAGGAGCTCCAGTTTGTTGTCTTTGTAATTCCCCATGCCGAATCCGAGGACGGACAGGAAGACGCCGGTTTGTCGTTGGTCTTCGATGAGTTTGAGAAGGCCGCTTTCATTGGAGATGCCAACATTGAAATCACCATCGGTACACAGGATGACGCGATTGGTTCCTTCTTTGATGAAATTCTCGGTTGCAATTTCATAGGACATATTGATGCCAGACTCGCCGTTGGTTGAGCCGTTTGCGCCTAGGCTTTCTATGGCAGTAATGATCTTTTGCCGTTCATGTACTGCGGTAGAAGGCAACACGATTTGCGATGATCCTGCATAGGAAACAATGGCAATGCGATCATCGACGGTCAAATGTTCAACCATCTCAACCAAGGATCGCTGAACAAGCGGAAGCTTATTGGCGTCACTCATGGAACCAGAAGTATCAATCAGGAACACTAAATTGGTAGCGGGGCGATCATCGTTGGATACTTCGTACCCTTTCAATCCGATCTTGGCTAATCGATGCCGCGGATTCCACGGACATGCATTCACTTCCGTATGTACTGCAAATGGATGCTCTGCATCTTTGGAGGGTGGTTCATAATCATGATCGAAATTGTTGATCAATTCTTCAATGCGCACCGCATCCGCAGGTGGTAACGTGGACATGCCGTTGATGAACCGACGGACATTTGCGTATGACGCGGTATCAACATCTACCGAAAATGTAGACAGCGGTTCTTCATCCACCGCTTTGAAAGCATTGTCAGTGATCCGTGCATATTCCTCATTCGCTTGTCGCCTCGCATCTTCTCTTTCGTGGAGTTGTTGTTTGTACCTTTCGACAACAACCGCAAGCTCTTCATCGGTGAGATCATTCTTGCGCGCGATCTCGCGAAGTTCATCTTCAGGTTTACCGGGAAGGTCTAGGCGAAGCAGCAAAGGTATGTCACCAAGTACGAGTTCATCATCATCCGTTTCCAGGGTGTTGGAGAAGAAAGAATCCTCCATCGGAATCTGACTGAGTTCCGGTACTTCCTCATCACTGTGTGCATCAAGGGCGGGTGGGCCAGCCTCTCCCGAAGGAACTCCCGCTTCGCTTCGGCGACGGGTACGCACATCTCGCGCATCTTCTTCTTTCGTCGCTCGTCCTTTTGACGCAGGTGGGGCTTGTCTTTGATGGGACTCGCTGGTGATGGTGAGCGCCTGTAGTTCTGCATTCTCTGTCGAGTCAGGTAATCCAGGCTGTATCCAATAGTTCACATCATCGGCATCCACAGATTCCTCTGCCTCCTTGAGGCCTCCCATCAGATCAAGTAATACCGAAGGCGGAGCATCAGTGGGAGCGGTTTTTGCTTTGGTTTCGTCCGCGAGGCCGAGCATCTCAGTATCTGCTCCGGTTGCGGTCGATGCAAGTCCATCAACCAGATTGGCATCCTTCTCAGCGGTTTGCTCAGTGTTTTCACGGGTAGGAGCGGCCATACGTGCGATTTCATTTTGGGGTGAATCGAACGGGACTGCAGCCGTCAAGTTGACGGTGGGTGCAGCGTCGGCAGGCGGATCAGCAACTGCATGACGCGCGCCTTCGCCAAACCCAAATCCATCGTCGCCATCCCAGTCTGCTAATTCATCACCCTCATTCGGGTCGGCGACAAAACCTCGCATGTCATCCTTCGATCCGAGCTCTCCAATTTTGCCACTATTGTCTCGATTGCCCTTGCGTGAGGCACTGTACAACGAATCAGTACGGCCAGGCGTTTGGGAAGGTACTTCCATCGCATACCGGGCGTCGCCCGCTCCACCTTCTTGCGCTGGTTCGTGCAATAGCGGAAGCCCGATACCGATCGTTACCACCGCCGCCATCCCTGCCAAACTTGCGCTCACCCGGAACCATCGTGATTGGAAAACGCCCGTTGATGATGGTGGTGTTGGTTGAGCAAACGGAATCGGTCCATTCCCCTCATCAGAGAGTGCAGACTGTGCGACTGCTTGTGTTACCAAGGATTGCGCAGCATCATCCGAAAGCGTTGGCCCTGTTTCGGAATGCAATTCATCGGTCAAGGTTTGCGCGGTCGCCTGCACTTCTGCCACAAATGCTCGAGCCTCTGTGTTTGTTTCGAGTTGTGCCTCGATCGTTGCGATGATTTCTGCATCTGTGTCATCAAGCTCGCCCAGCGCATAAGCGGTCAGGTTGGGATCATTGAGCAGATCATTTGCAGGGATGTCGCTGTTTGCGTCAATATTGTCGTGATTGTCTTTATGGTCATTGCGATCCATGGGATCACCTCATTCATTCTTGGGTCATGTAGAAAGTCGAAATCGTTTCATCGAGCTGGCTGTGATTACGACGCAGCCGCATCAGGCAGCACTCCCGGCGACGCGGGTGAAGCACCAAATGTTTCCCGCAGCGACTTCATGCCCGTGTGAATCAGGAAGCCAACATTCGAAACCGAGAGATTGGTAACCCTCGCAATTTCCTTGTAACTCAGGCCCGCTTGGAATTTGAGCCGAATCACTTCCTGTTGATTGTCAGGGAGTTGCTCCAAAGCGTGTACCGCCTTGGACGTTTGCTCGGGCTGCTCGACTTGGGTGCTCACATCCGATCGATTGCTCGATGCTGCGGCTTGCGAAGGCAAAAGCCCATTGCGCATGCTTGCAGCAATGACGTTTGGTGCATCGACGAGCGAGGGATGAGAGGCCCCATCATCTCGAAGCCGATGCGAAGATTCAATATCTGTGAGGGTGGACATGCGACGTCCCTTTCGTAGCACATCAAGTGTGCGGTTTCGGCAAACGGTGTACAACCACTCGGTCAGATGGCCTTCTAGTGTCTCACGATCTGCTTGACACAGGCGGACAAAAGTGTCCTGCACAATGTCGCGTGCAGACTCAGTATCGCCGTGCAACAGCCTCGCTGCATATCGCAGCAGCGGCTGGGCATGTTCATCGACGGCTGCCTGGATCCACTCTTCGTTGGTGGATGTATCTGCAGCAGCATGTTCGTCGGGGCGACTTCCTCGTGAAACCTCAGCCATCAAACCTCCGTTTCCCACGTTGAATACTGATTCATTCTTGCATTGGCCGGCCGTCTTCACAGGCTCAACCACTGTCATCCAAACGTTCAACGTGCGCATGTCATAGCAATATAGAGAGGATAGTTTGAAAAATACTGATATGGGTTCTCAAATCCGTCAATTATGGGGCATAGGGGGCTTCCTCTCCAATCAGTGTCTCTATCTGGACAGCCAAAATGTGTCTTGATGGCCTCGGTCTGGTCGATGATACATGCCAATGGAATTGACAAGTGAGCGCGATCTATGCGCGCTCCTTCCGCCGCTCAACATGACTTACTTTTTGGAGGTTGAATTTGTGGCAGGGCTTACCAATTGGCTAAAACGACAAACCAAAGATGCTCGCAAAACACAGGCGAAGGCGACAAAACCCGCAAATAAGAAAAGTCCGAAGAAAGCATCGGCAACAAGCGAGGAGAGATTTGGCTGGGTCGAAGCAAAGCCGTTTGTCTTGGTGGCGGTTGGTGTTCTCGGCCTTGGGAGCACTGCATACGGCTGGTGGGCCAGTGAACCGCATCTGATTAATTATGTCAATCGACACCACGCACCAACCGCACTTGAAATCAAATTCACCCACACAATGGTCAATGTGGATGGCATTCAATCTCAGTTGGAACAACTCATCCGGACAACACTCGCGGATGCTGGGCCGACCGGCGATCATGCGTATGCATCATTGCAGCACGTTCATACATCACTCACGCAGTCCGGTTGGTTTGACCCCGAACATCTGCGCGTGCAGCGTGATCTACAAAGCAGTAGCATTGATGAACAAGGCAATGAAACAGGCCTGCGCGATGTGGTCACGGTGGCGGGGCCAATGCGTCAACCATTTGCCCTCGCACGGATCGGCGACACGGATATTTTAATCGATCAGTTCGGACATCGATTGCCGGTGGAATATGAGAAGGACAGCGTGGCCGTCATCCCTGTCATTGTGGGGAGCGGGTCGGTCGATACTGCAGTTGGTGATTCCGTGCGCGGTATCGGTTTGGAAGCGGGATTGCAACTCTTGGCGTTCCTACGTGAACAGGATCCAAAGTGGCTTGCGCAAATTCGAAAAATCGATGTTACCAATGTGGATGGGCGGCATCGATATAAAGAACCACATCTGCTTCTAATCACGGATAAAAATCGCCCCATTGCGTGGGGGCGTGCTGTGGGTTCAGAAAGTGGAATCGACAATCCGCCTATTGAAAAGGTGCGATTGCTCGATCAATACGCCAAGCAGCGTAGCGGTAAAATTGGCGATCCGATGGGCTTGCTCCGCATTGACCAGCCACTCTCGACCGTGGATCGCCGCGGCGGATAAGTCAGCTGCTTGAAACATCCAGCAGGGTCATTTCTTGGATTCAATGGATCCGCCGAACGCGGATGAATGCGCCAGTATTCTTCGCTGTGCATTCGAAACAGGATGATGCCCATCCAGATTGTTTGCGCTTACCCATTCGCACGATTGGTTTCGACGCGCTGCATATTGTTGGACCGCCCAAACGGCAAAATGCATTTTGCGGTGCGTGGTGTGGTGAACAAACTGGTTAACCTTCTCAAGGTGACTTTGTGCATTTGAATGCACAATCAGGCCGGTGGCCCGTTTCACAAATTGAGCTATGTCGTTCGCTTTCGCGGGCAGGCTCGTTTCCAAAGTTGGTACTTGCCAAAGTGACCCCCATAAGCCTTGGGCAGGCCGTTGCGTAAGAATGCATTGCTTTCTTGAATTCCGAATGACGACTGCAGCAGCATACACGTCAACTTGGGCGGTTGCTTTCTTGGGAATTGGAATGTCCTGCACCCGATTGGCGGACCGTGCTTCGCACAACTCGTTTAACGGGCATGAATCACAATGCGCGTTCTTGGGAGTACACACCAATGCGCCCAATTCCATAAGCGATTGATTAAACTGCGACGGCCGGTCACAGTCGTTTACGAGTAAATGAGCCAATTCCCACAAGAATGTTTGCTCTCCCTTGCCGTCCAACGGTTGATCGATCAAACACAGCCGGGCAAACACACGAGCCACATTCCCATCGACGATCGGCTCCGCTTGGTTGTAGGCAATAGATGCAATGGCGCCCGCGGTGTACCGGCCAACACCCGGGAGTCGCATTAACTCATCAACCGTTTCGGGAACGACCCCGCCGAATTCCTTAACGATCACCTGCGCCGCCGCCTGCAGATTGCGGGCTCGACGATAATACCCCAATCCTTGCCACACCGACATTACATCATTCTCCGTCGCGTCCGCCAACGTTTCTACGGTCGGGAAACGCTGCAAAAACAGGGAGAAACGTTCGACGACGCGGCTCACCTGCGTTTGTTGCAACATGAATTCAGCAACGAGCGTACGATAGCCTCGCGCTCTCTTAGAGCGCACGCGAACACGCCACGGCAAGTCGCGCTGATTGTTGGCGAACCAGCGTTCGAGCGCTTTGGTGTATTTGGGTGGAGCCTGCGGGAGTGTATAATCATGGTCAATCACCATGCTACACAAGTTGTCCATGTTTGATTAATGATGCAATGGCTTCGACATCCGGGTTCGGCGGACGATCTGCGGTCAGCCGCGGCACGTGTTGACGAATGAGCGCGTGTGCCTTTTCAACATGTTCGCCTGACCGCAAAGGGCGATGGTACTCAAGTGCTTCAGCGGCGCAGTAGAATTCCATGGCAATGACATGCGTCGCCAATTCCAGGGCTGCACGTACCTGATGCCCGGCCGTCGGTCCAAACGAATTGTAATCCTCTTGACCGGCGGATGTGGGTATGTTTGCGATACTGGCCGGCGTACACAATGTTTGAATTTCATTGCAACAGGCGGCTGCAGTGTACTGCACAATCATCATGCCCGAATGCAAGCCGGGTTTGGGCGATAAATAAATATTGATAGGATTTTCACTGTCGGACGCAGCAAGTAGAAAGTACATTCGTCGCTCACTAATACCCGCCAAGTGAGACACTGCTACCTTGAGCGAATCAAGCGCCACTGCTAACGGCAAACCATGAAAATTCCCGCCGCTGATAATGTGCTCGACCGCGACTTCCGGGGTGAGAAGCGTGTCTCCATTGGGGTGAAACACTTGCGGATTATCTGTTACCGCCCCGAGCTCGCGATCGACAATCGTTCGAACATGCTCAATCGTATCAAACACTGCACCGAGTATTTGAGGCGTGCAACGAAGTGAATAAGGGTCTTGTACCCTCGGATCATCCTCGCGATGAGATTGCACCATTTCGCTACCATGTAAGACTTCACGAATACGCCGTGCGACCTCACGTTGGCCAATTTGATTTCGAGCAATATGCAATCGATCATCGAGGAAGGTGTCAGTCGCAAGACAGGCGTCAATCATCATGCCCGCACTCACCATCGCGGTATCGAATAATCGAATCGCATCGTCCAACGCAAGAACGGCCATCGCAGTCATCAGATGTGTGCCGTTGATGAGGGCGAGCCCCTCTTTCGCATCAAGCGTGATCGGTTGGAGATCCTCATTCGCTAATGCAACGTTCCCATCGACAATATTGCCATCGCGATTGGTTGCCTTCCCTTCACCGAGTAACACGAGGGCTAGGTGTGCCAAAGGCGCAAGATCACCCGACGCACCAACGGAGCCACGTGATGGGATGACGGGCGTGATGCCATGATTAAGGAGATCAATAATCCGTTCGACCACAGTGAGGCGACACCCACTGTGACCTCGACTGAGACTCGCTGCGAGCAAGAGCATCATTGCTCGAACTGTTTCACGAGAAAGTGGTTCGCCAACTCCTGCCGCATGTGATCGAATCAGGTTGGTTTGCACTTCACGCAACGCATTCGAGTCGATGCGTTCGCGCGCCAATGAGCCGAACCCAGTATTAACACCATAGATTGCCTCCTCTGATTGCAGCGCGTGTTCAACGATTGTGCGTGATGCTTGAATGCGACCAATAGCGCGGTCCGCCAATGAAAGATGCGCTGCGGTTGTCTGGTCGGCCCGAGCATATCGGGCGACATCAACAATCGTCAGCGCATCACCATTGATCTCAAGCATTGTCTGGTTGGGCAAATTCGTAGGCTTGTTCTTCTTCATCATCATTGTCGCAGTGTACGCGACATATCAGGCAAAGAAATGCCAGCCGAATCATTCCCCGAGTCGCACCTTGACAACCCGCCCCTGCATCATTCGCAATACGGAGAATCGTGCTTCGGTTGCCCCTTCGAGTGCTTTCTCGAATTCCTCAACATTATGAACTGGAACATCATTCACTGCTGTGATGATCTCAAACGGCTTCATTCCCGCAACAGCGATACTGAGGCCTGGCTCGATTTTGGACACAATGACGCCCGGATCATCGGTGGTTTTCCTGAAATATCGGCGAACTTCATACGTCAGATTACGAACCGTCATACCCATCATCTCATTCTCAAATCGGGCTGCGGAGTCGTAATTGCTCGGCCCTTCCTCGACATTGAAATCCAGTGACATCGTTTCGCCGTCACGAATCAGATCCAATGTGAATGGTGTGCCAAAACCGATGTCGGTAAGGGTACGGTTCAGTGAATTTTCCACGGAGCCCCACGGGGTTGGAATTTCAGAAAAATACTCGGGGGGTAATTCACCCAGTTGATCCCACGGAAATCCGCCATACGCACTCCACATTGACTCATCCGCAGTGATCTCGATCGGCTTCGGAATCTCTTCGAAGTGCAGTCGCAGAAGAAGGTCGCCGGGTTGTAGGCCATGCTCCTCAGCGGGTGAGTCAGCATACAAATGAGACACAAGCCCACCGAACCGACCATCATCGGTCTCGTCTGCGATCTCCATGGCTCGTGCGAGCTCAGTATCAATACTTTGTAGCTCGACCCCAAGCCACGCCAAGCGATTTTCCTCGGATTCATCCAATGGGATGTTGTTGGAGTCGTACGCGCTTGCAAGGTCGGCAAAAAGACCGCTTATATACGCAGTGGGGAGGTTGGCTGTCTCATTGCCGTAGTAGTATCCACTGTAACGGTTGTACCCCGAATCGCTGCCCGCTTTCTCGCGTTGGGCAAGTGGAAAGGTGAGCAGTTCGCCGGTGGTAGAATCGAAGAAGAACATTTCGCCTTCCGTGTACCCACCTTGTGGATAAATGCGACCCTTCCACGCCCGATCAAAGTCGTCAAAGCGTCCATGCAGATCGTAGTTGACGCGGGATTCACCTTGAATTAAGACCTCGCGCGCGAACAGCATAGTGGTGCGATACTCGAACACATCAGGCGAATCCGCCAAATCGAGGACATACTCTGCGGAGACAGGCTCATCAAATGTCGCAACAAATGCACCATAATCTTCGAGCGAACCGTTGAAGGTTGCGGTATGCTCAATTTCATCGCTACCATCTTCATTCATGAGAAAGACCGAGATCAGTTCGAGTCGTGCAGTCACTTTGGGCTTGAGATCAAGGGGGATAAGTACGTGGCCGTTGGCAAGTACAAGTCCTACGCCGTTCCACTCTGTCATTTCCTCAGAGTCGTCGCCATACATTGATTTTTTGGGACTGCGAAATCGCAATGCCACTCGCCCTATACCGCGTGCCCACTGCGTCGCCATCGTATCAAGATCCGCATCCAACTCGTTTGCGCTCGCCCATTCCCATGTCGTAACCGGATCGCCGAGCCACTCATCACCAACGGGCAGCTCATGATTCATGGTCATACCAACTGCCTGACCATCTTCATTGACGACAATGCCATCGCCAGAGACTGCGGTGATTGTCTCGCCGTTGCCGAGCTCGAGATATGATCTACCCAAGCGGCTAGCCCGCCGGGTCCATACTGCGTTGTGGTACCCTTGCCCAATAAGGTACAAGGAGTCGTCATCATCTACGTCGCCGACAAACTGAGCGGGTGAAGCATGTTCAAACGGTGTATCCAACTCGATCATGCAGGCGTTTTCGTTTCGGCTGAATGAAACAACCGTTGCATCCCGGTGTTCGATCGTACCATTTTGTTGCGCTTCACCAAAGCGAACTCTGATTGATTCCACAAAACGAGGGTGAACCATCAAGTCGGTTGACACCACCGTGGTTGGGGAAACGAGAAATCCCGCTTCTTCGTGCGGCCTTTCCAGACTGATTGATTCGCCAAACTGCCTCCCCGTTAGCGAGCTCATTGGGCTGTCGCCCTTGTCGTGTTTGAATGTATACTCGACTCGAACGAGCGCAGGCCGAATCGCTTCTAGTCGCGCCGCCATCTTGCCCGCCGCTCCAGAATGTGAGTCACCGTGCGCCCCAGCCTTTGCGCCACCAGTGCTCTCACAGGCGGTCATTGATCCTGCTGCCAACGCGCACATTCCTGCCGCGAATAGCACGCGGGCCGTTCGATTTACATCTTGCCACAGCATTTTCATCAGTTCCTTCGCTTCCTGTTTGTTCATTTTCATTTAAGTGGTGTGCACGCATCGTGTGCGCAACACAGAACGCATGTGTTTGCGCGAATTCCTATTCCTTGGAATAGTCGCGGCCAATGTCTAGGACCACACGTTGGGTCAGGCCATTGCGCAGTACTTCAAACACGATTTTGTGTTTGGCTTCAATGTTGTCCAGCGTTTCCTTATGGATCTGTTTGATATCATCCAGAGATTCGACATTCTGATTATCGATCGAAATGATAATGTCACTGTCCCGCAAACGTGAATTACTCGCATTCCCCGGGTACTTAATGCCGAAAATAAAGACACCTTTTTGGCGATAGAAATACAGTTGCTGGTTATCGAATTGGTTGATCGCTTTGACGGTCAGATCCCACCGTGGGCAATCCAATTCTCCGCCTTCGACTTTTCCTTTTTCGCGTGGGGTTAGGTCAATGCTGATGTTCTCTTCGCCCCGCTGTATAAGGATCGCCATCGCTTCATCTTTGGGGAGTAAGCCAAGGTGTCGACGAACTGCCGGTAGATCTTCGCCCGTAAGCGCATTCAACGAATATTGATTCACGGATAGGATGCGATCGCGGGTTTTGATGCCCGCTTCTTCTGCAGGGCTTCCCGGATCAACTCCTGCGACGATCACGCCTTCCGTTCCTTCAAAGTACATATCTTTGTTGAAGTCGCGGAGTGGTTGGAGTTGCAGGCCGGTCCACGTCCATTTCACTTCGCCGAATTGTTGGATCTGCGGGATAAGGAGTTGCAGTGTTTCTGAGGGAATAGAGAATCCGACGTTGTCACCCATCGTCATGCCGAGCGTATTGATGCCGACGATCTGCCCTGCAGTATTCACCAACGGTCCACCCGAATTGCCGGGGTTGATTGCAGCATCTGTTTGCAGCCACAGGCTATATTCGCTGGAGCCATCAAGAAATCGGCGGGTGCAGGAGACAATGCCGATCGACACAGATCGGTTCAAACCCCATGGTGCACCCATCGCCATCACGAAGTCACCTTCATTCAATTCACGAGATGCACCAAATTCAGCGATAGGAAGTGAAAGCGTATTATCATCCAATTTAAGTTGAATCAACGCAAAATCGATCGATTTATCGCTGCCGATCACTTCCGCATCAAAAGCTCTGCCGTCCGAGAGCAAACACCGTACGCTCGTCGCTTTGTCTATCACATGCCAATTCGTCAGGACTTGGCCATCCTGTGATATGACAACCCCGGAGCCCGACGTTTCTACAGATTTGCGTTCGCCCGCTTCGTGTGTTTCGATGACACATTTGATGTACACCACCGCAGGAAAAACTTTGGCTTTGGCGGTTTGAATCACTTCACGGAAATCAAGGTTTGCTAATGCGTCCTGTGGTTGACTTCCACCGAAGGCTTCCTCTGCTCGCAAGTGAGAAGTCAATCCCACGGTGCCGGCGAGCACAACCGTCGTGGAAAGAGCAGTGGCGAGTCGCCGCGTGGCAAATGCAATCCTGATGTGGTTCTTGAGGTTCACTTTCATCCATCCTATGTCATGAGGGAGCAGAGCTTCTAAAGGGAGGGGGAACAATCTAAACGCATTACAATTCTCGTCAATGATAGTGCGCAGGAGTGTATGCGGAACACAACCCCTTCTCCGGCCTGTTTTAATGTATTACGGGACGCATGCGCAAATTCGGAACAATCGGACATGCGACATGATACAGGTCAATGCGCGTTCGGATGACGAAATCCTTTGAACACGGTTAAAACGAGAATGCGCAGGTCAAAAGTTAACGACCAATTGCGAATATAGTACAGATCGTACTGCAAGCGTTTACGCAGAGAAGTATCGCCACGCAGCCCGTTGACTTGTGCCCAGCCCGTCATGCCTGGCTTGATATTCTGACGGAGCATATATCCACGCCAATCTTTGCGAAAATCTTCGATCAGATCGACGCGTTCGGGGCGAGGGCCAACCAACGACATGTCACCCAGTAAGACGTTGAGCAGTTGAGGCAGTTCGTCAAGACTGGTGTTTCTGAGGAACTTTCCGATGCGGGTGATTCTCGGATCATCACGTTTTGTCCAAGCATCCTGGCCGTTCGCTTTTTCTTGGTTAGCGTTGGGGGAATTTGATTCGCCGACTTGTGCGTTACCAGCGGCGTACATCGTGCGGAATTTAAAGATGCTGAATCGATGGCGCCCCACGCTCACACGTTCTTGTCGAAAGATGGCGGGGCCGTTCGATTCGAGTCGAATGAGGAGCGCAATCATCGCCATTGGAATTCCAAAGACAACAATGGCAATGAGTGAGACAATGACATCGATGACGCGTTTGTAAACCGCAGCGAATCCTTGCAGCGGAGATTGTCGCATGGTCAAAATCGGCATGCCATCTAATTCGTGAACACTCAGATTGATGGGCATATAGCGCGGACTGATATCTGGAATGATTCGCACATCCATTGAGAATCGCTCAAGCCGCATCATGATGTTCGGCAACAAATAACTGCGCGACTGCGGGAGCGCGATCACCACGCCGTCCAAGCGACTCTTATCCAATGTCTCTTCAAGATCATCAAGTCCACCCCGTACCGGGGCGCTCAAACATTCTTTACGCCTGGTTGTGTCATGGTGTGAGATAAAGTACGAACATTGGATACCCGTCCATCGATTGCGGAGAAAGGTGTGAAATGCATTTTGGCCAAGTCGCCCCGTACCGATGACCGCATAATGCCTTTGATTCCATCCCTTGCGTCGTAAGCGGTACAGCCCCATTCGAAAGACAAACCGTTGAAGGACGAGTAACACCATCGGTGCGACGGGAAAGATCTTCACTTGAAGAACAGCACCTGACTGTTGGAGCATTTCTGGCTGAATCAGTAAGACGGCAATGGCGTACAAACCCCATGCGAGCAGGATCGCTTTGAACAAATCAAACAACTCGCTGCGGTACGCACGGTCGCGGCGAGGCTTGTACACGCCGACCACCGTCATCGCTACAAAGAGCAACAAGAGGCCAATTGCGATTGGCGCAATCAAATTCGGAATCGACCAAACGAAAGACGTATCCGCTCGCCACCATTGGCTGAGGATGAAAGTAACCAACTGCGCAGCGAGAATGACGATCGCATCTGCTGCGACCAGCATGGACACAAATACTTGATGCCGTTCTTTCAGCACTGGTTCGATTGCTCCACCGGTTGGCTAGCTCCCAGGACGGGAACTGGAATTCGGTCACTCCCTCGACTTCGTGTTCGTGTTCGTGTCAGGCATGATGACCAGATGATGGGCTCGTCTCCTCGGGCGAATTCCTTGTTTCGTCTGCTCATAGGGTACGGGGTTCGGCGTAGAGGGTCGAATCAAATCAAAAGAATCGCGACCGCATTCGATAGCCAACCAATCCGCTCCGATTTATCCGAGATCATCCCACGGAGCACCGGTTCGCTTCGATGTGAGTCGATTGGTTAAATCTTCGAAGTACCGTGCATCATCGGGGCACAGGTCATCTGGTGTTTCCACTTTGAGGATGGCATAGAAATCACCCTGCACACTCTCGGATTTTTGAATGCCATGTCCTGAAATCCGCATTTTTTGGCCGCCTTGGGCACCTGGGGGTATTCGCAATGAGACATTTCCATTCATGGTTGGCACGGTCACAACCAATCCCATTACTGCTTCTGCGATCGTTAACGGGAGATCGAGCAAAATATCCAATCCATCCCTGCGGAACCAAGGGTGTTTTCCAACGTGAATCGTGAGGATCATGTCGCCCGTTTCGCCACCTCGCTGACCGGGATGGCCTTTCCCCCGCACTCGCATTTTGTCGCCATGATTTATCCCCGCGGGTATCGTGACATCAATAACTTCCATCGCGTCACCGACTTTGAGGCGAATTTGTTCCGTGCCGCCCACCGCGGCAGTGTTGAACGTGATCTGAATCGTATGGTGCAACGACTCGCCCTTGGCGGGTGGTGATGGCGGTGAAGCGTGTGGCCGATTGCCGCCTCTCGCACCTTGGCGTCCACCGCCAAAAAGCTCTTCGAAAATACTTCCCATGTCAGCGCCGCCGCTGCGACCGCCACCCTGGCCAAATGGTCCTCCGCCTCCGCCTCCACCTTCCCATGCCCACGGCGAGCCGGCGCCTCCGCCGGGCCCACCCGATCCCGCGCCAACCCCAACGTGGCCGAACCGGTCGTACTGTCTCCGCTTCTCTGGATCAGAAAGCACGTCGTACGCCTCCTGAATTTCAGAAAACTTCTCTTGCGCATTGTCAGATTTATTCACATCCGGATGCCACTTGCGGGCCAGGGTGCGGTACTCACGTTTCAGCGTGTCCGCATCAACGGTTCGAGATACGCCAAGCACATTGTAATAATCACGTTTGGACATAGTGTTTTGAAGGAAGCTCTCGGTTTGGACGGGTATTTCAGGTGACTTGCTTGTACGTTGTCTTTGAGATGAAAACGCTCTTTATCTTGGGTTCATCCAATGATTCTACGCAAAACCGAGGGCTGGCTCTCCGCTATTTTCCAAGTTGAATCTCACCCGCCTCGGTTACCCGCGTTGGATGGGATGGCCAAACGATGTCATCGTTGTCCGGACAGCGTCCAGTATCAAGATCGAATTCCCATTTATGCAACGGGCAGACAAAACAATGGTCGCTATTGGCCTCTCCACCCGCCATTGACGCTCCCGCATGAGGACAGGCATCGTTGTAGATGTAGGCCTTGCCTTCATCTACGCGATCCCGGACCACGGTCAGCGGCCGACCATTGTGCTCCACATGGATTGCGAAGCCCGGCTGAATGTCGTTAAGATAGCAAATGGTGACCCAATTCATCCCACATGATAGGGGATGATTCCGGGTTGCACGATCTTCGGGTTTCTAGAGTTTGAGCGCGCTATCCTCACCCACTTTGAGTGAACCAAAAGAACAATCTGAAGCCTCCGAGGTTGAGCAGCCCGTCTTGCCGCCAGCTTGGCCAAGCCGACCGTCGGATGGGCACAAGGGCACATTTGGCACAGTGATTGTGATCGGTGGATGCGATGATCCAACCACCGGGTCGATGATGCTTGGTGCACCAGTACTGAGTGCACGAGCGGCTTTTCGGACCGGGTGTGGTTTGGTCAAATTGGCGATGCCAGCTTCGCTATTGCAATCTGCCCTCCTCGCAGAACCATGCGCCACCGGGATTGCGCTACCACAAAAAGACAACACGCAAACAAATGGTGCGCATTTGAGCCCGAGCAAATGTGCAGAAGCACTCGATCAACATTTGCCGTCCGCAAATGTGATTGCCCTTGGGCCAGGATTCGGAATTGGGTTCGGCCAACAGCAAATCATGATGCGGCTACTGGCTTCGGATACAAACATACCGGTCGTGTTAGATGCGGATGGTTTGAATAATCTCGCCAAAGTCCCTGCATTTCAGCCGGACATTCGTGCCCCTTTGGTTGTTACCCCACACCCGGGTGAATTCGATCGAATGGCTACTGCGCTTGAGATCCCTGCATTGACGAGTGCGCTCGATGACGACAGATGCGCTGCTGCGTCAACATTGGCCCAGCGATTGGCCTGCATCGTGATCCTTAAAGGTGCGCGGACGGTCGTATCAGATGGCCAACGCACCTCGATTATTGCAAGCGTCGGCAGTACGGCTGTTCTCGCCACCGCAGGGTCAGGTGATGTGCTCACAGGTATCCTTGCCTCTATCGTTGCCCAATTCTGGAAACCGTTCCTTGGCCAAACCCGCCCCGTAACACCAGCTATGCAGGGCGGATTAAGCCTCTTGGAATGCGCTGCCTTGGCGGTGGATACCCATGTGCGGTCTGGTCATGCGTGGAGCGCGACAAATAGCGGCAGCCAATCGGGAATGCGAGCCTCAGAGTTGGCGGACGCTATCCCAAGTGTTGTAGAAAAATTGAGAACTACTTCACAATGACAATGACAAAAAAATATTCTTAACCCGAACCACCACATTTTTCAAAGCTCGGAGGCAAACCACGTGTCAGGCATCTTTGATTTTCCCACGACAACCAAACCCGGATTGTTTATTGCCGGGACCGATCTTGCGATCGGCAAGACCGTGATCGGCTGCGCCATTGCAGATGTTCTTACGCGCTACCAAGCCAAGGTCGGCGTTCTCAAACCGTTTGACACTCAAGCGACAAAAGACCGGGGCAACCTCGTCAGTTCAGATGCTCAAGCGCTCGCCCATTTTGCACAGCTTGATCCGGAAATCGGTTCATTGTCAATGGTCGCGCCTATCGCTCACCAACGCAAGCTGGACCCGGCCCTCGAACTCATGATGGACAATCAGCCGTTTGATGCGTCGCTCATTGCACGAAGTTTGAGCGCAATGGATCAACGTTGTGATATCGTACTGGTCGAGGGGATCGGCGGAATCATGACTCCCATTGACCCCGCTCGACCGCACATCACCACTGTTGATTTGGCTCGAGAGTTAGGCTACCCCGTCATTGTCGTAACCAAATCAGATCGAGGCTCATTGAGTCAGGCAGCGTCGACGGTATTCGCATTGCGTTCGCAAGGGTGTTTCGTCGCAGGGTTGGTCGTGAATTTCTATCGGCCAGACCATCCTGATAACTCGATGCAATTGACCCGCGAATTCCTAGCGAGAATGAATCGGCTCCCTATTTTGGCGACAGTTCCTGAGGTCTCCAATCGAGATTCCGTCAACGTTGCGGCCGGCCATCTTCATGATGAAGTTCGAGCGGCGGTGGCATTGGCGGATTGGCGACGTATCGCGAAATCCCCTCAGCCCGTTTTTTCCAATCCTCATTCTTCAGATCCGGTGGACAATTTCGGCCGGGGCAGCCAGATATCGTATTTGCCTCCTGGGTGATCCCTCGCCCCCGTGAATCGAGAGTTTGACCTTGAATCTTGTGAAATCCTGCGTTTGGAAACAGCATCGGTGAGCTCATTGGGCTATCGTAATCACCCCTCGAAGCGAGAGTGGGCCATCAGATTTCCTCCTATCACACTTGGCCAATTGAATCCTCAGAAACGAATTGAGTTTGAGCATGTCGCATCACACCTTTGTCAAAGAATTTGAAGCATCGCAGTATGTCGAGGGTGTCTATTGCGCACAGAACACGCAACGCGGTCTTACCAAGAACGGCAAGCCGTTCCTCAAGGTGCTGATCGGCGATCGGTCGGGGCAAGTCGCCGCTCGGATGTGGAATCTAGATGACAAGCTTTTTGACTCACTCCCTGAAAGCGGATTTGTGTTCGTCAGCGGGCACACCCAGCCTTACAACGAACAGCTTCAGCTCATCATACAAAATATCCGCGCGACCGCAGTCGAAGAAGAACAACTCGTTGATCTTCTGCCCTCGACGGACCAAAGCATTGATGATATGTTCAATCGCCTGCGGGAAAAAATGCTGACGCTCAAACACCCGGGCATGATTGCGCTTGCCAAGGCGTATCTCGAAGATGAAGCCTTGATGAAATACTTTCGGTTGGCTCCAGCGGGCGTGAGTTTGCACCATGCTTATCTTGGCGGAGTCTTGCAACACACTCTGCAACTCATCGAGTTGGCGGACATGATGTTGCCGTTGTATCCAGATTTGAATCGGGATATTGTGCTGCTCGGTTTGTTCCTACACGATATGGCCAAAACCCGCGAACTGCAGTTTGATACAGCGTTCAGTTACACCGACGAAGGTATGATGCTCGGCCATCTTGTCATGGGATCGCTTTGGCTGCAACGCAAAGCAGATGTCGCACGCGAGAAGTATGGCGAAAACCTGCCGAGCGATGCACTCCTTGTACTGCACCATATCATTATCTCCCATCACGGGATCCCTGATTATGGAGCCGCCAAGATTCCATCAACCCCGGAAGCGGTGTTTGTGTCCAAGCTTGATGATTTGGACGCGAAAACGCAGATGACAATCGACGCAGCCGCACGGGGCGAAGTTGGCCAGTCCAAGAACACATCCGGCGGTCGTTTTACCGAAAAACAATGGGCGCTCGGCACGCGGGTGTTCCGACCTGACCCATTGACCGAGTAGGCACCTCAAGAGTTGTGTTCGAAGAGCATCAACCAAACGTACAGTCATGGCGTTCAGATCTACAACCACGCCCCTCATGCGCGCCCCGCTAATGGGTTCAGCGGCCATTCTCGTTCTACTTTCTGTTTCGAACTGTAAACGTCAGAATCATCGTTTTTTTCTAATAAACAACGATTGCGCACTCTGCAGCCTTGGTTATCGGCCTGACGGAGCAGCACACGATTAAATTCATTTGTCGTCAAGCCGTTGGCTGACATTTTTGCTCACAACAGCGGCAAAAACGCGACTATTCGTTGCACGATGTCGAAGCATTCACGCGATCCATTTTTCAATCATCATTAGTTGCGCCCAAGTAACAGTGCGCCGATGCAAGGCATAGAACGTCGAGCGATCAACCAATGACTAACACACGCCAGTTGATGCGCTTGACCTTGAATGTGTTCTGAAGTTGAGTATGTACGAGTGATGGATGTGTAGCTTTGGGGGATGCAATCTTATGCCTATTAAACTTGGCGAATTACTTATTGTCAAAGGGATCCTGACGCTTGAACAAGTGGACGGAATCCTTGAAGAACAAAAACGCAAGGGTCGGCCGTTTGGTGATCTGGCGGAGCGAATGTATGGCGTTGCAGCGTCAGACATTGAAAACGCATGGGCGGAACAATTCAGCCAACTGACTGAACACGTTGATCCGCGTGAAGAGCAAATAGACCCGCGCGTAAACGACCTCGTCAATCGTCGGCAAGCGTGGCAATTCGGAATTCTGCCGTTGCGATCTGATGGAGATGAGATCGTGGTGGCGACAACCCGCGAATTCCTCGTTCGTGCAATTCGCTTTGCTGGCTGGTCGATGCCTGTTCCAGTCTATTTTGTGCTATGTGATTCGGACCTGTTGGAAGAAGCGTTAAGCACGCATTATCCGTTTCCCGGTGCATCATTGCGAGGGTACCGTTCTGCCGCCTGACCGGGCGCGACAGGGAGAAACGAATCGAACCATTCTATTTTCATGGAGGAATGAGATTAATCGTTATTGTAATTGATTGATGAAATGAGTCGACTCTGAGGGGAGGCTTCTTGGTTCTTCGATTGCACAGCCTGCAGCATTGGTTGCGGGCTGTGCTTTATTGTATCGTCCCCTACATTGTTCCTCGCTATTCAACTTCAACCATTTCGCCATCCTTCCACACCGTCTTTCCCGTCTCCCAGATTTCGCATTTCCAAATAGGAACATCAACTTTGAGTTGATCAATGAGGAATCGACACGCTTCGATGGATTGTACACGATGGGCACACACCACATTGATGAACACACTCGCAGCACCAACAGGGACGCGGCCGACGGTGTGACGTATGACAATATGCTGGGCGTCAAATTGTGAGGCAGCGTCAGCGGAGAGTTCCTGTAATCGCTTGATGGCCATACTCTGATAAGCATCATAATCAAGGGCCAACAGGCGACCAAACTGCGGGTGATTCTCGGTGCGCGTTCGCCCAAGAAACACAGATTCGCCTCCGCCCATAGGCAAAGGAGGTGGTGGAAGATACACGGCGGGCCCATGGGTGAGTTGAACATCAATCACACAGGACCCGTATTCCGCATCGGAGGTTGGATTTGGCTCGTTCGACATAGGATTCCAGTATAGGGGAACAGCTCGCAGTCGCCCTACCTGATCGGTAGGCCAACAATCTATTATGACTGACGCCTCAACTGTTTCTCCATCATCAGGTCGGCCAAATGGGATTGCTCCCATGTCACTCGCCCCCACGATCGCCCCGATCGTGGATTATTTGCAGGCCCAAGACCAGGCGGGTAGTCCACATCGGGCGATGCGCCATATCGCAGAATCCGGATTTCGGTGTATTCAACTTTCTGCGGCATTACCGAGCATGCGTCCCCGCGAATTGGATCGATCCGCCCGTCGTGATGTCTTGGCCCGTATGCGTCGATTGGAAGTCGTTCTTGCCGGAATCGATTTATGGATTCCGTTGGAGCACTTTGCTGACGACACCACGTCTGATCGCGCAATGGCTGCAACAATGAACGCAATAGAATTGGCCGCCGACTTCGGTGGCGCTCCACTTTCCATCGAATTTCCAGAATCCATGGACGCGACCTGTATTGCAGCCATTCATGATCGAGCGGATGTGTGTGGAATTACGATCATCGACTTTGGTGGCCATCATGAAGACACATTTTGTGTTGGCGTCGACCCCGCTTTTGCGCTTACCCATGATGCGGATCCCGCAGCGCTCGTGTCCAATGCTAAGAATTTGGGTGGTGTCCGGTTTTCCGATGCGGACCGCGCTGGGCGCGTCATGCCCGGATCAGGGCGATTGGATGTCGTCGCGCTTCAAGCAGCTTTGATGACCGCAACACCAGTGACCTCCATCGTGCCGTTGGACTTGCGCAGTTTAGCTAACCCGCTGACGGCTATGTTGAACGCCAAGGATCGCTGGGAATCGACCGGCCTCATTTCAACAACAACGCAATAAACCATCGCCAAACAAACAGCTCGCATACAGGATGCGCACACAATGACCACAGGCTCCATCCGTGATGATGTGGTTACATAGTGACCTATTCATTCAATGAATATTTCACAAACTATGCCGTTGGCGAGGTGGCTGGCGCGCTGTTGATGAGCGTGCCGATCGGTTCACCTGCGATGGCAGCCCGTATGTTCCCAGACTTGCGGTAGTCGAATACGATGATGGGAACATTATGCTCGGTACACATTGAGTAGGCAGTGAGGTCCATGACGCCAAGCTTTTGGGCGAGGGCATCATCGAAACTGAGCCGATCGTATTTGACCGCATCAGCGTTCTTGTTTGGATCACTGTTGTACACCCCATCGACGGTAGACGCTTTGAGGATCACATCACAATTCAATTCGATAGCTCGAAGGGCGGCTGCGGTGTCGGTGGTGCAAAAGGGGTTGCCGGTCCCTCCGCCGAGAATGATCACGCGATTTTTCTCAAAATGTCGTAATGCTCGAGCTCGGATGAACGGCTCCGCCACGGCGGTGATGTTGATTGCACTTAAAAGTCGAGCTCGCTGGCCCATGCCATCGAGTGCTTCTTTAAGAGCAACGCCGTTGATGATCGTGCCAAGCATGCCCATGTAATCCGCAGATGCCTGTGGGACCACACCCTCTCGTGCGAGGGCAGCTCCTCGGATGATGTTGCCTCCACCCACGACAACTGCGATTTGGCAGCCTGTTTCTGTCGCGTCCATGATCTCTCGTGCAAGGTGGTTAAGAGCGTCGGCATCGACTCCCATGCCGTCTGGTGCGGCCAGGCTTTCGCCGGACACCTTGAGTAACACTCTACCATAGCAGGACTTGCGACTATTGGGCATGGTGGGCTGCTCCCGGGCATGGGGGGTTTTGATAGCGAATTCAGGCTCAAGACGGCAAGGCGGCAGCATTTTGAATGGGCCCCTTGTCAAACGACGCGCCGCATTGGAGGACAAAGGCGCAAAAAGGTCAAGGCCAATCGAGGCAATCACGCCCAAACACGTCATTCTTGGGAACTTCCCGCCCCCGAACCGTTTCAAACCAATTTGAGCTACTACGATCTTTTATCCGCTTGCGTACCCCCTGCGCGGCCGATAAGAAGGTCAATAAAAGACCGCAACGATAACCGCCTTATATGGTGGTTCGACCTGCCCATGATGTCCGATCCATCCAATGAGGCGTTCCATTGGGAACCAGAACCGGTGTAGGTCGAATAGATTCACTGCCACCTCGGAACGGTTGACAGGTAGGCATTTCCACGCGGATCGTTGACAACTCGATCGCGGCTCCGGTGCGACTTGCTAAAACCACAAAGAAGAGGCAACTTGCAGAACCGTCGCTCGCACTTTGAAAGATGATGACCATTCCCAACCCCACGACCCCATCAGAATCGCCTCCAGATCCACCGTCGGCGATCGAAGCACCTTCGAAGAAGCACGGACAACGTCATACTGAGAATTTTGTCGGGCCCTTGGTTTCCTTGGGGTTGCATGCAACGTTTCTGTTGGTGGCGGCCATCCTTGTTATCCGCCCTCCAATCAGAGCAGGTGAAGAGGGGCCGGGCACCGATATCGATCTGGCGGGACTTTCCAATCTAGACATTTCGGACATGCCTGATATGGGGTTTGACGCGGCTGACCCAGCCATCGAATCCAGTATGGAAATGGCAGATCTTGCTGCAGAAATGCTCGAAGCAGATCTTAACGTTACCGAAATGTCGCTCAGCGATGTTAGCACCGTCGAAACACTCGGCGGAGCGGGTGAAGATGTGGACGCGTCCGGTGCAGCACTCGGCGGGGGTGGTGGAGGCGGGACGTCATTTTTCGGTGTCTCCAGTCGGGGCCGGTTCTTTATGTATATTGTCGATACGTCTGGCTCCATGGGCGCACAAGATCGCCTTGAGATTCTCAAAGAGAATTTACGTTCGTCGATCAATGCCCTTCCCGAACATACATCGTTCTTTATATTTGCCTACAACGATCGGGCGATCCCTTTGAATGGCCAAGCGAAGTGGCGTCAAGCCAACCGTGTGCAAAAACTCAATGCGCTCGCTTGGATTAACGCATTGGCGGATGGTGGGGCCACCGTGCCCGAGGATGCGTTTGATAGGGCTTTTGATTTCAATCCGATCCCGGATGTAATCTACTTCATGACGGATGGTGAAGACATCAGTGGGTTAGCTGAATTGGTCGCTGACCTAAACGATCGAGGAAAGAAAGCAAAAATTCACTGCATCGGGTTTGGAAACTCCGGCAGTGAACGAATGATGAAACGAATAGCGGAGGAATCGGGTGGCAGATATCGATTTGTCCCTGTCGACAATTAACCCTTTGAAACTGATCCGATGAGGATGTGGGTGAGAGCCCGCATTACACATCCACAATGATGCAACCATGTCGTCCAACCTCATCCTCTAGACACGCTCGAAGAAAGCAACTACCAAAGATGCGCGTACTGATTCGCTCACTTTGCGTCGTCGGCGGGATGTGGTTGACGATGGCCGGTGCGGGAATATCCAGCGTACGTGCAGATGAATTACATCTGCGGGGCACACTGGAAGCACTGCAGGGTCGAGTCCTTTCAGTAGAAGTTGGGCACGTTCGTTTTCGTCCCGCGCGAGGAAAGGCAACCGATTTTACTTGGGATCAAGTGCGCAACATAGTTACCGATTCGCCGATCAAGGATGAGGATTACCTCGAATACTCCGTTCATGCCGAAGAATTGTGGCGAGCGCGTTCACGCTTAGAGCGATACGACTACACATTAGCAGAACCGATCTTTGAAGCGTTGTTTCAATCAACCAAAGGGCAGACGCATGCGACAGCATTAGTCGTCGCAGAAGGGTTGCTGCGATGTCGACTGGCCCGCCAAGCTCGTGAGTCTGCGGTGATCCCATGGCTCGAAACGTGGCGGTTGCGAACGCGTG
>PJEL010000887.1_pt1 | contig 33277 bp, 30 predicted proteins | sample 1853271 | NCBI WGS metagenome assembly PJEL01 (sample SAMN08108733, study PRJNA415343) | Invertebrate metagenome, whole genome shotgun sequencing project. | host: Globobulimina | place: Sweden: Gullmar Fjord | collected 2015-08 | reverse complement strand
CTAATTTTTTTCAGATGAACAGTCGCTTGAAGTAGACAGACTTTTGCCCCATCCAGATATTTTATCTGTTTAAACACTGCATAGTATTTCTTATAGGTATTATATACCTCTTTCGTATAAAATTGATTATTATCTTTAACAGCACTCAGACCACAAGAAAACGCTTCACTCAAGCAATCACGTGCATTCTCATGTTTTTGATGTCTTACGCAAGCCAGCGCTTTGAGTAAATGCGTATTGAACTCTTTCATCCTACTCAGTCTCTCATCTTGATACATTCGATCTTCATGTATGTCATCCATGCCTGTTTTTATCTCCATTTCATTTAATGACGCGCCTGTGGTTAAAATCCAAGTTTATTTTCGAACACATTTCTTTTTTGTGCTCCTTTCAAAGAATCGCCATGTACATTTTTGTGAATAATTGTTTGATTTAAATACGGCCCCATGAACTGCTTTGGGCTTACGCTTGGCAGCCACAAATTCTTTAGAAGCACAACCATTTAATAATGCAAAAACGACCCAAAAGATTATAATCCAATCAGCCAAACGCACTTTGCGATGAAATAAAGTTCCTCTCTGGTTTTTTCTAGAAATCGAATGATAGATCAATTTTTTGATCTTAATTATCCAATAAAACCGATAATCATTCGGGTAATCATTTCTTAATAAACTCATGCTTCTCCTGTTTGTCTGTGCCGCTTTATACGAGCGTTCATTTTGAGTAAGGTCTGTGACTGTTTACTGCAACCGATAAATCCAGAATTAAAAGTGATGAAAAAGACAGAAGTGCATAAATATAAAAACGCACAACCGATTGGAGCCATTGTATCAGCAACTATTCCACCAGTTTATCCATCTTCATTTACACTCCCAGGGTGATGTTAAGAAAATATAAGCAAGGAAGTCCGGATTCTATGAACCCGGAATCTTTTCTTTTCATGTGAAACTGACTTTATTTAAACGGGATTTGCCTGTTTAAAAAAGTGGATTGTTGTGTTTGGGAGGGGCAGGAGGGTTCTGATCAACAAGGGCGACATGAATAATCAATAAATATTCCAGTTATATATAAGGAAAATACACCTCAGATAATCGCTGATTCATCCCGGGGGGGGGTGTTCTGAACAGGCAATCCGGATGATCGAACAGGAAAAAAACAGTGCAGATTCTGTTGCGAACGGGTCGATTGCACTCAAAAGGTTTGTCACTTTTTTCAAACTTCCCCTGCTCTCAGGCTGGCTGATTCTTCCCTTTAGAATTATTGGATTAATTTTCAGCTGTTTTCATTCCGATGAAGCGGTTGGGCTGGCTATGATTTCTGTGCTGTATGCAGTTTCACTGGTTCTTTTCTTTAGCAACACACGATACTTTCTCCCTCTGTCCCGTTATTCTCATTCCTTATGTATGTATCGGGGGTTGCCACGCAATACTATGGCTCCGTTTAAAAGTGTTTCAGAAATTCCTGACGTATGTAATTGCAATCATCTTGCTATTTTTCACGGCGTTTCTACCGATACCCGGAACCGGTGATCTTTCTGTCTACTATAATACACATGCCATCATTTTAAGTGCACGCTGGAAAACAAAGGCAGCGGTTCGATACTGGCAGAAATCGGCTACCAAGAAGCAACATTATTCAAATTTCACAAATCTGGGTTTGGCGATACACTATCTTAAAGCAAAGGATATCCGCAAAACAGTTCAATACCTCAACGAAATCCCTATAAGTTCTTTTGCAGCAGCTGCAAATTTTGCCCTGATGGGAGATTTGTTCCATATGACAAAATTTCGGGAAATTGCCAGCTATTATCCTCAAAACCGGTAAACCAGATTGCGGTAAACAGGAACTTTTGAGCGTAATCGACCCGTTTACAACAATCCGTTCCCACTTCAAACCAAGCTTTTTTAATTAAAAAATTTGTGTACTTCGTTGATATAACAGATATTTGTAGTTTAATCCTCCGTTGACAAATAACTTATCTGCCGACCCGTTCACAACAGAATCCGGACTTATTTTTTCCTGTTCGATCATCCGGTTTGCCTGTTCAGAACAAATGCATCTCGAACTAAACAACCATTATTCGGTGTACTAAATTTACGTATATAACTGTAATATTTATTGAATATTCTACTGAGACCTTGCCGGCCAGTTCCCTCCCACCCTCTCCCAAACACAACATTCCACTTTTTAATGCAGGTAGATCCCGTTTTAATAAAGTCAGTTTTGTATGGGAAGTAAGGATTCCAGCTTTCCTTTTTAAGAATTCTTAACACCAACCTGGGAGGGTAAATGAATAACTATCAGACATCCAATTTCTTAGCAGGCCGAGTTTTTGCTAATTTCAGGAAGCTATTTGCACTGCTCCTGTTTTCATCTCTTCTCTTATTGTTCTCATCATGTGCTAGTGATTACGAGGAATTCCGGGGACAGTATACTGAATTAAGATTTCTTTCAATCAAGTAAATCCAGCATTGTCCCCATAGCTTGAATTTCTTTTTGATTATCTCAATGGTCGGCAATGGAGATGAACAAAATCCTTTGGCCGTATTCCTCCCATGCGGCCAAGGCTTGGCAATAACGTTTGAACAGCCCATTTTATGAAATGCTGTTCAGGCGTTGTCAAGTCGTAATGTCTGTCGCATTTCTCTTTTGAATCCCAACTAAAATATGTAAATTGACTTAAGTCAATGTTTACAAATGTGATGAACTATATGATCACTTGTGAGTAAGTAACACTAACTCAGTGTTGTTAACTTAAGCGAAATTCATATAAACGCCTTAGTCTTGTTGTGTTTATTTCCCTTTCAAAAGGGGAATCCATCAATTAAGTTCATTTTTCAAATCATGTTTTTTGCTGAAGTTAACGACACTTAGTCACTAGTTGAATTTTTTTTAAAACTTGCATGATATCAGGAAAACTGTGAGACGAGATATCTATCAAAAAAGAGTGCACATTACCATGAAACACCTGAAATTAATAAAATTGTGTTTTTTCATATCACTTTCGTTATTTGTTTCATTATTTAAGAATGTTCAGGCTCAAGAGAGTCAAAAGGACCTGAATCTTTTGATTTTCAGCAGTACCCACGGCCCTGTTACTTATACAAAGCAAAAGGTGGGGCAAATTCATGTCGAAATGGTCTCTTTTGATCGTATATCTGAGATCGAAGTCAACGGGATTAAGAAGGATTTGGAAAGCAGTCGTCATGTTCTGTTTTACATTCCTTACGATATTTCAGGCCCAAATCTGTCGTCTGCAACGATAGAAATTGTTGCTTATACCGAAAAAGGTCACGCTAAAAAGATTTTTACAATTCATGGTGGCCAAAAGCCCAAGCCGAAGAAATCCCCACTACAGTTGATCGGTATTCTTGGCGTTTCCACCAATGACAATATTGAAAAGGTGGATGATAGTTCTGAAAAAACATCAGCTGAAAAGATGGCGGCAACTGTGGCATCGAAATACAGCATACCGGTTGGAGTCGATTCTACATTCCAGGTTAAGGGTGTTCTATTGCGCGAGAAATACGCCAAGGATGAAAATAAAATATATGAGATCAGTTACACACAGCTTGCTGTGGCTTGGATTGAGAGAAAGACACCTTTGGGAAAACTAACTGCTGAACTGGGATTCAATGATATTCGCACCCAGAATTCTAATCCCCTTTTGGGGGACACTCACTCCGCGAAGCAGGCGTTTATCTCAGCTAGTATGAAACACAAACTGGAAAAGGGTTCTAATTGGAGTTTAGCCCTTAAATCCAATTATAATGATACCGTCGAGGAACCAGATAATATGAACAATGACACTGATGGTCTGGAAACAACAATCTCAGCAGCAACCAAACTGAAAATATTGGGAGGCACAGCTATAGCCAAAGCCTCATATGAGATCAAGGATGCCAAGGGGAAGTATGAGGATTATGATAATAAAATGGCTAAGATAATCATTCGATACCCAATTGGTGCCTGGATTCCATCGCTTGAATATGGTGTTTCTCAAGAAACCAAAAGCATAGTAGATCCGAGTCAGGGAAATGTCAGACCTGTTGAAACTATTAGTACGGGAGCGATGAAGTTAGCATATAGAGTATCTCCCAAAATAATCCCATCTTTGACCTATAAACATAAAAACCTGTCATCCAATGTGGATGATACTGACTACAACCAAAATACAATGACTCTATCACTGACAATCGTTCTTTAAAATACAGACTACAGAATCCAAAATGATACAAAACATGAAGTGGAACATCAAGAGATTGATCATTCTGATACTGTTCGTTGGATCAGCGGACTTTGTGGTGGCTGATTCAATCGGGACCCTCTCATTGGAAAAAGGAACTATCAGAATCAGACGAACGATGGTGGATCAGTTCTACTCTGAACCGAGCACCAAAATAGCAATCCTTAACAAAGATGAAATACAAACAGGTTTCAATACCTCGGCAAAGCTCATACTGAAGGCAAAAAAAGATATCATTGAACTTTTTTCCAACACCTTTTTTAAGGTCTCAAACATATCGGAGAAAACCGATGATGTACGAATGCCGATTGGTAAAGCCAGGTTTTCAATAAATAAAAGTAAAAGGAGATTGAAAAAAAGGCGTTTTCGTATCAAGACAGCAAACGCATCAATCAATGTTAAAGGAACCGAATTCGTTATCGGTTCCCATGAGGGAAGCACCAACCTGTTGACAATCTCAGGGATTGTGACCATGGCAAATATCAACACACCTGAAATAGTCGTTGAAGTCAAGATGAATCAGGTATCACAGATCCGTCCAAACGCTCAACCCACTCTTCCGGTTGTCGTACCTCCTAAAGTCAAGCAGGTCATTCTCACCACAGACAGCCCCAAGGCTTTCCAGGAGACCAAATTCGGTGACGAGATCAAACCCACTGTAACAAAACCTGAAAAAAAGTCATCCTCGTCCATTAAACCTGAAAACGGCAAAGAGGGAAATGAAAAAGAATCCGGTCTGCAGACCAGTAGTCCGACTACTACATCGGTTTCAGACAAAGACAGTGACGAGTTGGCAGAAAATGAAGAGGTTCCGCAGATCGATGAGAACCTTGATGGTGATTTAGGGCTGGAGGAAGATCTGGATGTAGCAGAAAACATAATTGATGAGATCGCTGAGGTGGAGGAAACCATCGATGCGGCTGTTGAAGCAACCGAAGACATTGAAACCGTAAAAACTATTGATATCACGGTTACGAACCCATAGTTTCACATGCTCATATAAATCACATTCCAGAGAGAGGCAAAACAAGGGATGGATATTGCCAGATTTGATTTCTATTCGACTTTACGGCTTTAGTAGAAATGCTTTTTTTTAAAAATAAACTCAAAGATGGTCATCTATGAAAAACCACTATTATGATTTTAGTCTCTTGTCACAATATATGACTGTATTGAAAGAAAAACTTAGAATTGCGGTGATTTATGGAGGTGATAAAACCTGTGCGGATTCTGTAATCTATAAAACTCACAATCCCAGACCCTGGAAAAGTTATGAAAGTGTGGCAACAGATATCCAGCAAACTCTGATAGAAGAAGGGTTTAAAGAAGTCATCCTGCTGCCCGAAAATATGGCCCTGGGTGAAAATCTTAAAAAGTATGGGATCCATTTTGGCTGGCTGAATACCGGAGGTGTTCAGGGATATAATCCGACGGCCCATGCGGCTTCTATGCTTGAAATGATGGGAATGCCATATGTGGGACATAATCCTTTGAATTCGTCCACCCTCGACAATAAGCACTATTTCAAAAGAGAACTGATGACGGCAGATATCAAGACTGCGCCGTTTATCACCTGGGACTCTTCGCTGGGCATATTGTCACCCAAGCAAAACAGCAGTTTTCAATCTGCTTTCAATGGTTATGAAGGTCCCTTTACAGTCAAACCGGTAACGGGTCGTGCATCACTAAATATCAGTGTAGTTGATAAAAAAGAGGATTTGTCCTTGGCTGTAGCAGACCTTCATAGCATTACCCATAATCATGTGCTGATTGAAAAATATCTTCCCGGAAGAGAGTTTTGCGTGGGAGTAGCAGGGCCTGTTGTCAACAATGGAACCGGAGAACTGATCAAAAAATCATCTTCATTTGTTTTTTCTGAGGTCGAGCGGGTATTGGGCAAAGACGAGAGAATCTTTACGTCAATGGATAAAAAGGCCATTACAAAAGACAGGTTGAAGCTGGTAACTGAAGAGAGCGATCCCGACCTGAAGAAACAACTGAAAGAGATTGCTGAAAGAACCTATCAAAACTTCAATTTGAAGTCACTGGTTCGGTTGGACATCAGGGCAGATGAAAAAGGCGAGCTGTTTGTCCTGGAAGCGAATCCTAAGCCTGATCTGAAGAAACCTGATGGCTCTATCGTCAGTATAGTCACCATGGGCCTGGAGGAACATAACATGGATTATGGCGACCTGATATACAGCCTGTTGGCTGATCGATTGGATTACATGTTTACCCATCGCATAGATACCATTGAACACATTGTGGATCTTTTACACTAGATTTTTCTGAAACCTTTTATTTTGTTTCACTGAACATTTATTGGTGATACCCATGCAGCCAAAAAGAATATACAGGGAAATGTTCCTTCCCTCACTGTTTCTCATCCTGTTTATCGTGCCGATGATTTTTATGGACTCTCTGGCCGAAAACATGACCAATCAGATCCTACAGAAAATCTGGGTTATTTTTCCTTATATTTTTGGAATTTTCTATTGGGTCAGTATTGCATGGTTTTCATCGAAACTACTCGATACTGTCGTCTGGGAATCAATCTGTTCCAAGCGATTGGGGATCAGTGTCCCAAAGATGTTGAAAGATATTATCCGCTTTGGCATATTCTCGGTCTGCATCCTGGGGATATTGGGGGCTGTCTTCAATCTGCCGGTAACCGGCCTGCTGGCAACTTCCGGAGCGGTTGGCGTCATGGTTGGTTTTGCGTTGAAGGAGACCATGGGGGATGTCTTTTCAGGGATTGCCATTAATCTGGAGCGACCTTATAAAATTGGTGAGTATATTGAAATGGAAAACGGGATCAGTGGAGAGGTTGTCGATATCAGCTGGCGAACCACGACGATTCTGCCACTTTCGAATATTGCGTCTATTGTCCCTAACCATAAAATGGCTGAGATGGAGATTAAGAATTTCAGCCGGCCGAAACAGCCTTTTCGTTGGAATCTTGAAATCTATCTGGACTTCAATGTCTCAACCGAAAAAGCCCTGCGAATTTTTGCCGCAGCTGTTAAAGCTGTACAGCTGGATATCCCGGGAACCAAATCAGATGTTCTGATAAGAGATGTCAGCGAAACCGGCGTCCTATATCGGATCCGGTACTGGTCTCCTGAATATATGAAACTGAACCCTACCCGCACCAAAGTCATTTCAAATGTAATGAAACATCTCTTTCAAGCGGGTATCACACCGGTTCATCCTAAAAGGGATATGTATTTCGCTGAAATGCCATCCAGAGAATTGGATCTGGAAAAGGACCAATACTCGTTGTTGTCCAGAATGGACCTTTTCAAACCTCTAAATCAGCAGGAAAAGGAAACTTTGTCCGAAAAACTGGCTCCAAAAGAGATCAAGGCGGGTGAAACAATTATCACAGAAGGAACAGAAGGTGACTCACTTTTTTTGATTCTGGAAGGGCTCTGTTTCGTCTTCATTAATATAGAGGATAATGAGGGACAAGCCGTCGATCTCCATGTCGGTAATATTGAAGCTGGTCAGTTTTTTGGTGAGTTCTCCCTGCTGTCGGGTGAAAAGCGATCAGCCACCATTATCGCTGAGACAGATTGTGTCGCGTTTGAAATCACTCGGAACGCACTGGCTCCTTTGTTGGAACAGCGTCCAGCATTAATGGGATACCTGTCAGAAATTCTGGCTGAACGAAAATTGAAGAACGACGCAACTCTTAAATCTTTGAATGAGGAAGAGAAAGCAGAGAAAAAAACAGATCTGGTCAACACAATGCTGACAAAGATGAAATCTGTTTTTTCCATGTTAAAGATTCGCCACAAAAATTGATCTTAAAAATACGGTGTCTTGGTTAAGGATCGGCTCAAAAATTACTTGGCATTCTGTCGGCAAAATGTCCAATCTTTTGGGGACTTTTGCGGACAGCCTATGCAAGGTTATTTTTGTACGATCCCTGAGGAGTGATGAAAGCAAACCTTCCCAAAGGAATTTCGAATGAAAAATAGAATCATTCATCAATTGTTTTTTAAAGTACTGCTGGCAGGATTTTGGATTTTTGTATTATCTGCCTGCAAACCCATCGAAAACGAAGGTGAGGCCGATTGGGCGACTGTTGATTTGTCAATTGATCAACCGGAAGCGAATGGAAAAAGCCGCTCAGTCTCTACCGATAATATGGGTACAGCCGTGATTCTGGCAGTCTCGACTTCCACAACGACAATCAGCTCATCGACTTATCTCTCTGATTACTATGCCAGGGGTCTTTTGGACCTCAGCAGTGGTAAAGTTCAGCTATCTCTCCCACTTAATGTGCCCCTGCGCTTTGCTGAACTGGTTTTTTCAGAGAGTCTGACACTGTCTCAAATACTGTCCAGTCAACCTACTATTTATATGGTTGGTTTTTCGGATCCGATAACTATCAGTGGAGAAGAGGATGCATTAAATGTTTCCATTTCATTGAGCTCAGATTCCGACATCACCACGCCACTGGTAATGTCATTCAGCCCTGAAAATAGCTCCACAGAAATTCCGGTCAACAATGATATCTCAGTTAAGTTCAGTAAAATAGTGGATTCGACGACTGTTTCCGTAAATACAACAGATACAGACTGTTCAGGCAGTTTTCAATTATCAGCAGATAACTTTATTACATGTATTCAAATGTCTGCCAGCCCTACTATCAATAATAGTGGTTTGAAATACACCGTCATCCCGGATGCAGAGCTGGAGTATTATACGCATTACAATATCAAAATTACTACTGATGTGATGGATATGGCTGGAAATACGTTAACTGAAACAGTTACAACTTCAGACGGATTTACCACCGGCGTGCAGACAGCAGGTTATTTCGATGAAGCAGTTTTTGATGAAGATATCATGGGTAACTAGCCTAACGCATAGCTAGTGTTTTATTTAACCTCAACCTAAAATACCACTTGGAAACAACAAAACATTTTTTTGAGAGTAACCAGATGGATAAAGAGATGCTTGATTCAAAAGATCAACGTGATAGGAACGCTTCGGCTAAATCACCAAAAGGTACCAATTTTGTTAATAAACGGGTGCTGATTCCTTTGTTGGTTTTAGGTGTTGCAGTTCTTTCAACACTGGCGTTTGGCGCAACCATTCCCAATAGTTTCAGTTCGGGGGATGTCATTTTATCCAGTCATTTTAATGATAATTTCTCTTATATCGTGTCTCGATTGTGGGACCTCTCCGGATCCGATCTTTACTATAATTCCGGAAATGTCGGCATTGGTACATCGACTCCGACCGAGATGCTGGATGTGAATGGCGGTATCAAGGTCGGTACAACCATTAATACATGTCAGGCGGAAAACGAAGGAACGATGCGGTATGATAGCACTAATAAAGTGATGGAGTTCTGTGATGCAACCAGCTGGAAACCGATGGGTTCGCCCAGCGATACCATTGCCTATTTTCCAAACACGAGTTGTCCATATGGATGGAGCGTTTATGCCTCCGCTGAAGGCAGAGTCATTCTCACAATGCCTTCAGGAGGTACAGCTGAAGGAACTCTGGGGACTGCTTTGACAAACTTGGGGACACGTACAATTACAAGTACCGCCAGTCATTCTCATGGAGTAGGTTCCCTGGCAACCGCAGCTGCAGGAAGCCACTCCCATGCAAACGCGTATAATACGTATCTTGAGTATGCTCTGGCACCGGCCGGCGTAGCCATAACCGGACAATATGTCAGAAGCCATGCAACCGCTCAAACCGCAGCCGGCAACCATGCTCACTCTGTATCCGGATCAACGGCAGCGGCTGGCTCTGCATCGGTCGATGTCAGTATGCCTTATATCCAACTTTTAACCTGCAAAAAGGACTAATAAAAGGTTTCGATACCAATTATTGAACAGGTTTAAGGCTGTCAACCGGTCTTTATGATATGAGATACAACATCATGATTACCGCTGAAGTGAAAAAATACCGGGACATAGCTTCAGTAAAAAAAATTTTCGGAGCAAACATAATGAAGATTGAAGAACTGATCAAAAAAATCGAGACGCTGGAAAACGAAGTCGCTTTGCTCGATCAGACAAAGAAAAACAGCTCTCTATTTCTCATTCATAAACTGATTAAAAGGCGAGTCATTCTGCCATTGCTGATCGTTTTTTCAACAATTGTTGCATCCATAGCGTTTGCTGCAACTATCCCCAATAGTTTCAGTGCCGGCGATGTCATTTCAGCCAGTAATTTTAATGATAATTTTTCGTACATTGTATCCCGTTTATGGGATTTGTCCGGATCTGATTTTTATTATAATTCTGGAAATGTCGGTATCGGGACATCCAGCCCGGGCAGCATCCTGCATCTTTCAAGCTCAGATCCGTCTGTGATCTTTGATACCGAAACAGTCACAGATACTGATTTCTGGATGGGCATTCAGGAAGACTCAGTCGGTAGCGATGATGACACCTTTCAAATAGGGGACGGAACCAGCCCGGGGGCAAACCCTTTTTTTTCAATTGATACATCCGGAAACGTAGGGATTGGTACAACAAGCCCGGATGGAAAGCTCAGTATTGAAAATACAACCAGTGGGAAACACACAATCCACGGGGCAATTTATAGAGTAACAGGTTTGACTTCAGTGGCAAACGGCACAGTTACAACAACAGTCACCAATTTTTTTACCGGATCCGGTAAAGTTGGAGAGATAACCATAGTGGGCTATTCTACCGTAGGCGATAGCACAAAAATAACAAAGTTTACCTTCTTTGATTACGCGGCTGCGATAAAAATCAGTGCAGGGTATGGGGGGGTAAGCTGGGAGAGTGGCGGCGCCTCTCCAGGAGATTTTACGGCTGCAGTAAATGGAAATGATCTGGATATCACCGGCGATTTTACAACGGGTCCGAGTGCATGGTCGGGAATTTCTATCCTTGTTTATAAAGAATCCTACGATCCCGATTAACAGCTGTGGTTTGCTTTTAGCGTAATAAGATAATTGGGTTATTTGAGAGGAGCAAAAATCTATATATTGAGTAGCGCACTTGTATTTGCCGCAACACTCCCTAATACATTTTCAACAGGTGATAGCTATTCTCGGGCGGTGACATATACTGCTGTATATGTGCAGACCGGTTTTGATGGTACAACCACGATTTTTCCCCCGCATTCCAATCAGCTAAAGCAGAGAATTTCAGAAATAAATACAGTTGCCTGATTGAGTGATTGTTCTTCCGAGCAGGTTTGAACTCGATTTTTTTTGACATTAATGGCTGTAGTCTAATCTTGTAGCGATACTCCTGGAGTCAGGTCAACCCTTTTTACAGAATTGAAGAACTACTGTATAAATGACACATTACTTTCTGAATTCTGAACCCCAATTAGCAAAGTGAAGGGCGAAAACTCCTGCTTGACGAAATCCAGATCTATCAAAATCCCCATATGAAATGGTTTAAAAAGAACGACGTACAGGATAATGGGTACGCACTTTTTCTTTATTTTTGCACAATCTCCTGCATTGTATTTATCTCTTCACTGAATTACTTCAATAGCGATCTTTTCCTGAATAGCACCACCGAAATTCTGTTCACTCTCTTGACGACTTTTTTTAATCCCTTTTATATCCTGGCGACAATATTTCTGCTGTTTTATCCACTCTATAGGTTCCTGCCACGGCGATTTTCCAAACCGGTACTTTTTGTTTTCACAGGTGCATTTTTTACCTATCTGTATGTGGCAAAATGGGTGTTCAACCAGTTTAAGTTCCATATGAATAGTTTTGTGATCAAAATCCTACAACAACCTGATGTGTTGCAGGTTCTGGATATTGGAAGTCTGGAAATAGTGATGATTCTGCTGGCGATTCTGCTGGGGGTTATTCTGGCCTGGGCCATATATGAAATGATTTGTCGGTCTCCTTTGCCCTACTGGCTTTCGATCAAACTGCGGGGTAAGGTTAGAAAACTGGCATTTGTTTTCCTCATTTTTCTGATTTTTACCGCCGATAAGACCGCCTACGCCTGGTACCTCTATAATAAAAATGTGGCAATCTATTTATTGGCGAACGACGTTCCGCTCTACATCCCTTCTCAGATGGGGACATTTTTCAGGGATTTGGGATTTGAACCACCTGTATCAGACAAACCGTCGTTGAAATTGATCAAGAACCGGGTCAACTATCCCCTGGAACCATACCATTCGACGGTGAAGGATAAGAAAAAACTACCGAATATTATACTTTTAATGTCGGACGCTTTGCGGCCGGATATGATAGATCCTGATATCATGCCAGCCGCTTATCGATTCTCAAAAGATAAAGCGATCAATTTTAAAAAGCACTATTCGGGGTCAAACGGTACCACCCAGGCACTTTTTTCACTGTTTTATGGACTACCTTCCCGCTACATGGATTTTTTCTCCAGGGCTGAGGTATCACCGATTATTTTTGATGCGTTGCTTGAGAACAATTATCAGCTGGCACTCTATTCTTCGAAAAGTCTGGGGTGGCTTGGAACGGACCATCTGGTGTTTTTCAAAGTGAAGCAATATATCGTGGATGAACTACACCCTGACAGTTTTACAAGTGATGCGATGATCAACCAGCGGGCCCTGAAAACCATTGATGAGCACAGTCGGCAGTCAGAAAAGCCCTTGTTTCTAATGGTGTTTTACGATTCGCCCCATCTGCCCCATTTTAAAAACAAAAAATTCAAGAAGTTCGTTCCCGACAACCCCAGCCTGATTTTTGATCCCAGATCAGCAGAAGATCGTCGTCGGGGCTTGAATGAGTACCGAAATGCAGCCAATTATGTTGACCATCTGCTGGCAGGCTTGCTTGAAAAACTGGAGGTTAAGGGGTATTTCGAGAATTCTGTGATTTACATAACCAGTGATCATGGCTCGGAAAAATATGAGCATGGACACTGGGGACATGCCAGTGCCTTTACGAATGAACAGCTGCAGGTCCCCTCGCTTCTTTATTATCCTGGCAACAAGCCACAGGATGTAACCCGCATGACTTCCCATACGGATGTTGTCAGCACGCTGATGGAATTGATGGGAGAAACGTATGAGAGCCGCTTGCATACTCTGGGGCAGTCGCTGCTGGACTCCTCACCGCGGGATTATATTATCGCCGATGGCATGGCCAATCGGGTCTTGATCGATACAGAATACAAAATTAACTATACCCCATTCGAAGGTTTTTCCTACTTTGAAGTGACGGATGCAGAGGACAATCCTGTTCCCAATCCCGATGAGATCATTACCCGCTATACGCCCAAGATATTGAAGATGTTCGGTGACTTACAGAAATTTCTCAAGTGATTTTCATGGCCACGCATTGCTGTCAGATAGAACATGGCGGCATCGATTATAGCGGCTTGCAGGTTCCTTTACGCAGTAGGCTCGGGAGGGGTGTCACTAGCTGGATGAAGGGTTGATTTTTCCTGCCAGATGGCATGTAGAACTCCGTTGAGAATCTTGGTGGCCTGGGTGTCCACATGGCTGCGACAAATCTCGATGGCTTCGTTCAGCACGATTTTTCCGTCAATATCAGGGAAATAAAGCAGCTCACTGGTGGCAATGCGCATAAGCGCATTCAGCGACTCAGAAATACGGGTTTGTTTCCAGTTGAGCAGATGACGCTGGATGGTTTCATCCACGGTGATCAACTCTTTCCAGGTCGTTTCGATTAGTTCATGGCAGAAATCAGAATATTTTTCTGCAAGGGGGTTGGCACCAAGCAGCAGTGCTTCTCCTGTTGGATGAACACCGATCTTTTTTCGCTGGTACAATGTCTGGTAGGCTAAAATTCTTGCTTGGCGGCGGCTGGATATGGGCATGGCGGATTATCGAAGATCGAATTTGTCTACAAGTTCGTTCATTAACCGAATGTAGGCAGTAGCACCGATTGTGTTCAGGTTGTATGTGATGACGGATTTACCCAGAGCGCTGGATTCAACGATCGATTCATTACGAGGAATGATCGTTTCAAAGACGGATTCAGATAGTGCTCTGTATACCTGCTGGCCAACCCGGCGATGAATCTCTAGTTTCCTATCGAACATGGTCAGCAGTATTCCGGCCAGTCGCAGGTCTTTGTTTGGGAAGCTGCTTCTGAGTTCGTTAAAAGAGCGCAGGAATCGTTTCAGTGATTTTATGGCCAGGTTTTCACACTGTAGCGGTAAAATGATAAGGTCGGAAGCATAAATCGCATTGATGGCCATGTTGTTGGTTGATGACGGCGCATCGATCACAATAAAATCATAATTGTCACTGACTTCATCAATTCTCTCCAGTAAAAATCTGGCGTTGGCTCCGATTTCCAGGACCGCTCTTTCATTCTCTATGCTTTCCACATTAGAGAAGACAAACTCCATGTTCTCCTGCCCTGTTTCCTGAATCAGCTCACTCATGGGCATCTCCGGATCCAGGAACAACTCCTTCGTTCCTCTGGCGACAGTATCCTGTACACCCAGTGAAAAGCGAATGGAGCTTTGAGGATCCAGATCCACCATCAAGACAGAATATCCACCGAAAGCAAAAGCTGTCGCCAGATTTATGGCACTTGTGGTTTTGCCGACCCCCCCTTTTTGACTCACAAATGAGATAATTGTTGCCATGCCAGATCCTTCCTCTTTTCGGTCTTTGTTTTTAGTGTTCGCTAATTCTGTTTATTCATGGCTGAGACTCGGAACAGTGCAGAGTCAGTCTCAGGTTTTCAAATATCCTGATTATTGATAAATTTGATAGTAACTGTACCAATGAATATTGTAAAGATATAGCTGCCCGGAGACGTTTTTTTAGCGCAATCCTCCTAAAGTAAACCATTTCTTTGCCGATAAGGGATGTAAGGAATCAAATTACCCCTAAGGAGGAATAAATGGCTATGAAAACAACTGAGCTTGACCGAATCGCAAGAGTCGAGCAGAGAAAAAGAAGAGAAAAAAAATTCCCATCGGCCACACGAAGCGAAATTGAAGAGGCAATGGCAAAATACCTGGCGAAGGGAGGCAAGATCACCCGGATTGAACCTGAATGGATTGAAGAGGGCGAACTCTATATTTTCATTTAGCGAGAACAGGTCGCGCGGTTAATTGTCACGGCTTTGCCAAGACTGGCTTTCAGTCTCACCAATCCAGCCGTAGTGATCCATGATGGTGTCCAACTGATAGGTGTACTTACCAACCAAATCGATGACCATTTCTCTTTTTTTGTCTTGCAATGCGTTCTGTTCGCTTGTGACAACCTTTATGTGTCCATAAGCCTGTAGCAGCAGTTTTTTGTATGCTGTCCTTTCGAAGAGCCCATCGGCGGATTTAACGATCCAGATGGCCTTCAGATAAGAGTCCACTTCGTAAAGCTCCCGCATGATTTGGCCCTGCAGGCGGTTTGTGATCGTTTCCAGGCAAAACCTGTACAGTGAATTGGCTGCATCGCGGGCCTTTGATTTATCCCCTGAGTTCATGGCAATTTCAAATTCCGAGACTTTCATCAGGGTTGTTACCACCCCCTTTCTCAGGGTTATGCCTCTGTCTTCCTCTGGAATACTTTTCAGCGAATCCTCGACCAGATACTTGAGAATCGGTACTTTTGCCAGTAAAGTGAGTACGGACAAATGAACGAAAATAATTTTTCCCGCCCTGCGTTCCTCCACAATGACCTTCGATAATTCTCCAGCTTTAAAAGCGGCAGATGCTCTTTTGATCTCCATCGGTGAGAAAAAATCTGAAAGATAGGTGGTCCCATTCAGTTTAATTCCCAATTTGGATAGTCCGCCGAATCGCGCTTTGATCTGTTGCAGTTCGGTGAGTTCACCTTTTTTATTGCGCAGTTTCTGGGCGATCGTGACAGATTCCCTGTCGTTGTTTTTAATAATTCCACGGTACTCATGAGTAAGTCTGGTTTTATAAACATTCAAGTAGTCAATGTAAATCTTCATGAACCAATTGATATTGAAAATGCTCAAACCACCTTGATGGAAAGCCAAGACGATTTCATGAATAGCCCGTTTTAGCTGTGCCAACTGGTGCTCACTGAGTTTATCCTGCGCCTGCCGAGAGATCGCCTTGACATCATCGATCCGTGGAGTGTCCTGATAGGTATAGACAGCATTGATGACGTGCAGATCCGGGATTTCGGGATAATTCTTGAGATCTGTTCTGACTTTTTGACGCGAGTGGGTATCTACTTTACCATCTTTCGTGAGAACATTGAGGTCCGCCCTTAATTTAGCCAGGTCCGGGTATTTTTTCCTTCTGAAAAACCCCTTTTTGGTTTCCGGGATGGAGATTTTAATTTTACCCAAAAAATCCGGTGAATCCGGTGATTCTTTTAGAAGCTGTTGAATTCGGGCGATCTGGCTGACGGAACTGTAACCGCTTGCCTTTGTTATCTTTTTCCTGGCTTTTAAATTTATCTCACCGGCCAGGCTGGCGCCTTTTTGTTTCTTTGCTTTTATCTTCTTGGATTTCGGTCCTTCACCCGAATCCATCCACTTATCGACTTTTTCTAGTTTTGCCATACCAGTCAATCAGAGGGTTAAGAAAAGTTGCCAAAAAGCCACACGTTCAGGTTTCCCTTATTTGCAATATGATTCTTTCACTCCTTTGAAAACAATGTCAACTGTCCCGGCTTCTCATTCTCGAATTGACTGAGCATTTCTTTACGAAATGAAAATATAGTAATAAACTGCAATCACAGAACAAGGAAACGCTGAACTGTGTTTAATCTTGTATGGCTTAATTTAAAGGGGTTAGCGCAGGTTGTGGAAAAGAATATTCCGAAAAATCTGTATCAGAGAGACGAATTTTGAATAAAAAAGCAGAAGAGCTTCCCGAGTGGAAAAAACACTATCTGGAAAATAAAAACAGATCGGTTGAAGAAAAACGGCTGGATCAGCAACGATTTATGTTGGAACTCTTGAATAATATGAAGTCACTGTTTGGGCCCTTAATGCTGAGTGCTCTAAGAAAGGTTGAACGGGAAACCTTAAGCGAACAGGAAATGACAACATTGATGGAACATCAGGAAGCAGCCGAACTGCTGTCGAGAATCAAAGGGCTCAAAAAAGTGTTCTCCTCTGAATACTACAATGCAGTTGATGCAGTGATGGGGGAAAATACGCTTAAAAACAGAACAGAGTTACTGAATGAGGAGGACGAGAAAAAAGAAGAAGCTGTTAAGAAGGAAGAGGCACAGGCAGTGGCTAAACTGCCAAAGGGTTTCTCAAAATGGAATATGAATCAGATCAAATTGAATGAAAGTCTGCCCGAGAAAGAGAAAAATATCTGGATTGAGTTTTTCTCTTTGAAGGGGGAAACAGCTGTGGGCAGAATTTTGTATAACGATGCCAAGGATCTTCTCTACTTCAGGCCCCATGATGTTAATGCTGCTGATACGTTTCCTTTAACCATGGATCAGGGCAGAAAATTGACCCGCGAAGGCCATGTCTATTATTTCAAAAAGGCTGCTATTCCCGCAGGCGAAGTCTAAATGTCGGATTCCGATATTGAAAAAATCATGTCAGAACAACGAATCCTTCTTTCCATTAATGTCCGTTGGTGGAATGCAGAGGCGGCCTATGCAGTGAATCTGGCGAGAGGTTTGTTGGAGAAGGGGTGCCGGGTCTGGATGATTGTGAATCCGGATTCACCAGTCCAAAAAAGGGCCGAAAAATATGGTGTCCCAGTTATCACCAATATTCATCTGGACGCTCTATCACCGCTGTCGCATTTTTTCAATCTTCGGAAAATATTGAAATTAATTGATACCCAGAATATTCAACTGATCAATTCCTTTAAATCAAACGGTTCATTCTTATTCAGCCTGATTCGGCGTTTACGTCCGCATCTGACTTATATTAAAACCCGGGGTGAGGCAAGAGCCCCTAAGCAGCACTTCGTTAACCGGAAGTTGTACGGAGCAGGCGCCTGTGATGGGATCATCGCTGTGGGGTCGCCTGTAAAAAAGTGGCTGCATGAGCTGGAACTAGAAGAGCAACGGTTGGGGATTGTTCATTATGGCGAATCACCAGTCTCTCGACAGCCTGATTCAACAATGGATTCTGTGAGACGTGAGTTCAACATTCCGGCTGAATCAAAGGTGCTCACGCTGCTGGGTCGAACTCAACGTGTTAAGGGACATCAGATTTTGCTGGATTGTATGCGTCATTTTAAAAATGAACCGCTTCACCTTCTTTTTCTGGTGAAAGACCTGGAAGAATTTCCCGAAGAGCTACAACTGCTGCAAAATTCAATTGCAGAATATGGGTTGCAACATCAGGTCACTATTCTTGGATTTCAGAAGGATCTGGGCCGGATATTGTCCATCACGGATATCGGCGTCATTCCATCTCTAAGTAGTGAAGTGAACTGCCGGGTTGCAGTTGAGTTTTTTTCTTTGGGAATCCCTGTTCTCGCGTTCCCGACCGGAACGTTGCCAGATCTGATAAGAGATAAAGAAAATGGTTATCTAACCCAGGATAAGAATGAGTCAGAACTGGTTGAAGGGATTCAGTGGATGGCATCTGACAAAGAGCGTTTGCAGCAGATGGGAAAAGAAGCCCACAATAATTATCTTGAATTGTACACTCTTGAGAAAATGACACACGAAACCTTGCTATTTTATGATTTATGTCGTCGTTAAACCTTCTTGGTTAAAGTTTTTATTCCCATAGTCATTACAATTTCTATTGAAAATTGGTAACTATTCAGCGTCGTAGAAAATCAGGGGATACGATACAAATATCCTGTCCCCTGATTTGCCTTGATCCCCTCGACACCGAAGGTTTGGTGAATAGCAAAGATAGTTGATTAAACAAGGCTTGACTATTGCTGAACTTATAGAGTCCTCTCTGATTGAAAGGATGTAGAGTGTCTTGATTTTTAAGGAACAGTAGTCGACATGAAGGTTTCTGGTTGATGATTCGGTAGATTGGAAAAACGGCATGGATGATGAATGGATTTCCAGAAGGTGATCGATAATTCGATGAAAAAAATAATAAGAGGATCGATGGGAAAAGGTGTTATCCGGTTTAGTTTTATTTTTGCAATAAGTGTAATGCTTCTAATGAGCCAACAGAAGGCCTTCGCTCAGGATGAAGGACCCCCCGCGTTGCAGAAACTTGCTTTTTTTACACTGGGAGGCGCCGGAGCTGGAATTGTTTTCGGTGTGGCACTTTGGATGTTGGATCCACTGGCACCCAGTGCGGATATCCGACTAAACGCCTTGAGTGGGATGGGTGGCGGATCCATTATTGGATTTGTCTTCGGTGTGATGCAGCTCAACCAGCAGGCAACTCTTCCATACAAAGCACCGGTTTATACCGATGAATTTGAAGAGGGACTCTACCTACCACCTTCGATGAGCCCTGAACTCAGGGAGTTGCAGTTTGCGCAGCATAAGCCACGTCCCCGAGGGATTCCGCTTTTCCAGTGGAATGTTCGTTTCTGATCCGGTTCTGCCCGATTATTTGACCTTTCCACGAATAATGTTCTGGGTTCGAATAGCGGCTCCGCCAATCATCAGCTTTTTTCCGCTAATTTGGACGACTTGGTCTTCGACGCTGATTTTTGCTTCCTGAAACCGTTCAACACTGATCTGATTTGCAGGCGGATTATCCTCTGTACCTTCCATTGTGACGAGATCACCAGGTTGTGCTGTTTCGGTCTCCAGGACTTCCAACTTTTTCTTGTGTTCTGCAGTCAGCAGCATTCCCTCTGACATGACGCCTCGCAGCTCAACGGGTGCCAGATTAGATGCGATCAGGACTTTTTTCCCAAGGAGTTCTTCAGGGGTATAATATTTTACAAGACCTGAAACAATGGTGCGTGGCTGTGTTTCGCCGCAATCAACCTCTTCAACATACAACCGATCTGCTTCCGGATGGGGAGCAACCGATTTGATCAGCCCCACCTTGATTTCAATATCCTGCCAAACCTCTATGGGGTCGACTGTTTCGGTCTGAACACCGGAGAACCGTTCTTTGAATTTCTGAATCTCTTTGGGTTGAAGTTTTTTGTATAGTATTTGAGGCGTTTCAATAGAAATCGCCTGGATTGCCTCCCATTTTCCCAGGTCTCGATAATCCACATTTTTTGCCCCAACCAGACTCAATATTTTTTCGGATGTTTCCGGCATGTAGGGCGATAGTAGAATACCCAAGTCCCGAACAAGGTAGATCAAAGCGATTAAACTCGATTTAGCTGCATCAGGGTCGGTTTTGATTCTGGCCCATGGTTCTTGATCCTGAAAGAATTTGTTGCCTTTTCTTCCCAGAGCCAGGATGGTGTTAAAGGCCTCTTTTAGCTGCACTTTTTCCAGCTGGTTAACGATTTGAACTTCGTCGCTTTTCACCTCCTCCAAGAATTCGCTCTGCTCTTCACTGAAATTAACATCGACTGCGCCATTCTCAAACTGCTTGTTGTAGAAAACCAGCACCCTGTTGACGAGATTGCCAATATTATCAATAAAATTACTGTTGACGTCTTCAAGGAAAGTCTGCCAGGAAAAATTGGAATCCGATCTTTCGGGTCTGTTATGTAACAGATAAAAACGCCAGAGATCGATATGGAGATCCAGCTCTATGATATCGCTGCCGAAAACACCAATTTTTCTTGATTTGGAGAATTTTTCGTTCTCATAGTTGAGATATTCCGTGCTGTTGATATGATGCAGCAGTGTCCACGGTTTTTCGGTTCCTAGAAGACAGGCCGGAAACACCACTGTGTGAAACGGGATGTTATCTTTGGCCATGAATTGGTACAATTGTGTGCTATCAGGATCTTGCCACCACTCGCGCCAACTGTCGGGCCTTGCTTCTTTGGTGGCTGAAATGTACCCGATGCAGGCGTCAAACCAGACATAAAAAACCTTGTTCTCATACCCGGGTTTGGGCACTGGGATCCCCCATTTTAAATCCCGTGTAATTGGTCTTGGCAGTATCCCATTAGCGATCCAACTCTTGGTAACACTGACTGCATTGTTGCTCCAACCGCCAGCAGTCATGGATTTATCCTGAAAAGCCTTTAACTGGGATTCCAGTTTTGGGAGATCAATATAGAGATGCCGCGTCAGTTTCCTGGCGGGTGTATTCTGGCAAATCTGACACCTCGGCTCCAATAACTCAGTAGGCTGCAGCAGTTTTCCACAGCTGTCGCATTGATCTCCACGGGCTTCCTCGAAACCGCAGAGTGGGCATTTCCCGACCACATAACGGTCTGCCAGAAACATCTGATCGTGTTCGCAATAGGTCTGTTCAGTCTCCTCTTCGAAGATCATGCCTTTCTCATCCAGCTCTTTGAAAATCGATTGAGTGACCTCTGTGTGCACCGGGTTGGAAGTTCTACCGAAATAGTCGAATGAAATGTTGAAGGCTTTGTACACCTCATGGTGCAGGGCGTGATATTTGTCGCAGATTTCCCTAGGTGTCAATCCCTCTTCCCGGGCTTTGTTCTCGGTCGCGGTACCGTATTCGTCAGTCGCACAGATATATAGGGTTTCATATCCCTGAGCACGACAGAATCTCGCATAAGCGTCAGCTGATAAAACGCAGCCGATTATATTTCCCAAATGCGGGACATTATTGACATAGGGCAGGGCAGAGGTGATCAGTTTTTTTGTACTCATATTTCTCGGATTTCAGAATGGTTAAGGTCGGCTCAAAATTTAGTCAAGTGTTTCCCATTGATGAAAAGGAAACACGTTGCTGACACATTCTATTTGCAAAATGTCCAGCTTTTAGGACTTATGTAACTAGAAGGTGAAGTTATTTTTTAACGAGCCCTTAGATCGGAATTGCTGTTCTCTATCTTTCGAATGGTACAGAAGCATGGAAAACATGTCCATGATTGATATCATTTCAAAAAATTGTGAAACACCCTGAATTGGAATTTGTACTTAGGGATCGTTAAAAAATAACTTCACATAATCTATTTGCAAAAGTCCTAAAAACATTGGACATTTTGCAAATAGAATGTGAGCTAATTTTTGAGCCGACCCATAGATGATTGAGGGGGAACTGCCTGAATTTTACAGTTGTATTGGTTATATTATAATGTCAAGATCATAAGATACGAAAAATCTATAGAATTGATCACGCCTAGCCATATAGGTCACATGCCATTTCAAAATCCCTTTCCGGAGTTATGCTGTTTTGCAGCCGATAAAAATGGTATTCTATTAACTGATGTACATCCACTGGAAATAAATATCGGGAACACTTTTTTGTCGGCCAGTCGAAGAGCCGAATTTTTCAGTGGTCGCAGATGTGCCCATGCGTCGATGAAGGCGGCTGGATTTCCCAGATTGCCAATCCTTCGGCACCATGATCGTTCGCCACTTTGGCCGCTGAATGTTCTGGGCAGCATTACTCATGGGGCTTCCTTTGCCGCCGCAATCGTTAGAAAACCGCATCAGCGCATCATTGGGCTGGGAATTGATATTGAGGACCTCTCCCGTGATGTCAGGTCGGATATTACGCGACACACATTGACTCCCTGGGAAAGGGATCAGTGGCCTGTTACGTCAGATCGACTCTCTAGAGAAGCTCGGATTATTTTTTCGATCAAGGAAGCGATATATAAATGCTTTTTCCCGATCGACAGAATCTCATTGGGGTTTCAGGATGCGGAGGTCACCGAAATCACAGATACAGGTTTCAAAGCGCAACTCTTGAAAAATCCGTTTCATCACGCAACTTCAACCCCCATTGCTTTGGAAGGAAAGGTTCAGTATCATGAAAATGCAGTTTTCAGCGCTTTATATGAGAGCGACCGCTTTTTAAGTCGGTGACTCTCATATCTGTATTAGATCGATTGCAACCTTACCGGGTAATCTTCCTACGATTCAGTTCCGGATGCACTGCGAGACAGAACAGAAGTTATTAACTCTGGCGTGTTGAGGAACTCTGCGGAGTGTTTGTCGGGATTAAAGTCCGGGCAGGCTTTTTCTGCATACTGAGTGTCAACAAAGCTGTCCATGTCAATCATGTGGCCAACGCCCATATTCTCATGCATGTAACGCTGCATCCGATCAATGTCTGCCTTGACAGGAAATAGATTGTCAGTGGTGATGCCCAACGGATCTGTTAGAACTTTCTTTAAAACCGGGACCTTGAGGCCAAGTTTTTTGTCCGGATCCAGAAACCTGACTGCGGCAAATGCGGCCATTGAGCCCTCTTCTGCAATGAATTTCCCAGCCTTCACCAAATACTCAACAAATTCCTGAACGGCTTCAGAATAAGGTTCGCTGAAATCATCTCGAACAGTTACCACACAACAGGGATGATTCTGCCATATTTCACTGGAGAGAAACAATTTTTCACTGACATCTGCCGCAATTGATTTGGAGCCCATAGGTTCAGCTACTACAAAACCGCCGACTTCAGAGTTCTCTTTCATGAAGGGGGTCATATTTATCGGGGCAACCACTTCAAGGTTGATATCGACATCATCATCCTTATCTAAACTCGGCTTTATGTTGATCGGATTAAAAAACATATGGGTCAGCATATGATGAACAGACATCTTATGGGGAATTAGAACTGATTTTTTCTTGAAAAAATCCTCATAAGGCGCATTGAAGTCACCCTGTTTATTACGAACGAATATACTTCCATTACGATGAGCCAAAAGAACCATTTTTATAGGGGTGCCAAAATGAAACAGATCCATCGCTATTGGCGCCAGGACAAACGCTGCATCAACATCTCCTTTTTCCAGGGCTTGCTCGACAGGGTTCCAGCCGGCCATGCATTGGGTTTCTAGCTCAAAGTGTTTGGGTACAATGTCGCCCTGTTCAATCCAGCTTTTTAGTACACCAAGAATCAGATGATCAGTAATCTGGATATGAGCAACTCTGAGTTTTACCTTGCCTGATACCGCTTTTTGGGGACCTTGTTGAGCAGCGCTTTGAGAATCAATCTGTCCTTCACCAAAAACCATTTCAATCTGCTTTTTCAGCTCTCCACCTGTAAATGGCTTAGGAATAAAACCGTTACAGCCAGCGCCTTCAGCTTTCTGAGCCTGTTCTCTATCTGCTTGGGCGGTTGCCATAATAAAAGGCACATTCTGATACGATTCATTTTGCCGAATAGCGACTAAAAGTTCATAGCCACTCATGTTTGGCATGTTCCAATCGCTGATGACCAGATCGATCCTATCTGTGCTTTCGAGAATTTCGACTGCCTCTACTCCGTCATTAGCCTCAAGAATATTTTCATAACCTATTGACGCTAAAATTTTCATCTCAATTTTACGCATTGATTTTGCGTCTTCAACCAAGAGAATTTTTATGTCTTTCGCCACTGTCATAATGTAACCCTGTTAAGTATTTTAGTTAACTTCTTCAGCAATGCTCCTCTCAGAGAATATGGTATCATGAATCAACCATATTTTGCTATTACTAAAAACAGTATAGCCGGATATTCGCCAATATCATCAGTTTTCTAAGATGAGATGACGGGAAAAAACACTAGAGACTGCAGAAACAGTTGCATTAAAACTGACGGGAAGATAATGGGGGCTAATTCCCGAACGAAACGACTTCATTCTTCAGCCAGTTTGTCCAATCGTCTATACCTTCTCCCGTCTTAGCGGAAACCTCAAATATTTTGATATTGGGATTTAATTTTTTGGCTCTTTCCCTGACGGCGTTGAGATCGAAATCAGATAGTGAAAGATAGTCCATTTTGGTGACGATCAAAACATCACAAACTGTAAACATTAATGGATACTTCAGTGGTTTATCATCCCCTTCCGGAACGCTGAGTAACATGACATTCAAAACAGCGCCAGTATCGAATTCCGCCGGGCAGACCAGATTTCCGACGTTTTCAATAATGATCAGGTCAAGTCCCTTGACATCCATCGCTTCCAGTCCTTTTGTCACCATGTTGGCATCCAGATGGCAAAATCCACCGGTACGGAGTTGAATGGCGGGGATCCCCTGAGCCACCAGTTTTTCGGCATCCACTTTGGAATCGATGTCTGCTTCCATGACACCGACTTCGATGTCGCCCTTAATCTTTTCAATACTCTTCATCAATAAAGTCGTTTTTCCAGCACCCGGTGATGACATCAGGTTCATTAGAAAGGATTTTTCCGCCTTGAGGCTTGTTCTCAAACCGTCTGCTTGTACTTTATTATCGGAAAGGATATCCTCTTTTACCTCAATTAATCGAACTTCATCCATTAAATAACCTCCATATTTTTGATGTAATAGTCTTTTCCGGAAATCAGCGTATAGTCCTTACTGTCGCAGTCGGGACACTGCATCTCCTTCATATCTTTGATATCAATTTGAAATGGGTTATCGCAGCCGTTACAATGCATAACGACCGGAACCTTTTCAATTACCAGTTTAGCACCTTCTGCAACACTTCCTTTGGCTAGATAGTCGAAATAATTTTGTATCCACTCATCTTCTAAATCGCTGAGTTCGCCAATGTTCAGATACACACTGACGACTTTTTGGACATTGTTTTTTTCAGCGTGTGCAACAATAATATCCAGAATTTTTTCTGTTACCGGCAATTCATGCATCCAAAACTCCCTTTTGTTCAATCTGGTTTACAATCCTTTGCGGCTGGTTTTCACAACCTGTCTTCCCAACAAGTATCCATGGGTTGCTTTACCAGACCGTTATCCTGATTTGATGTTTAGATCAGTCCCCCGCCATCGCATGTGATCATGGTTCCCGTAGTATAAGATGAGGCGTCAGAGACTAGATACAGGACGGCACCCGCCATCTCTTCCGGAACAGCATGCCGCCCCATGGGGATTTGCTGCAGGGCGTAGTCATAAATCTCTTTATTGTCAAACAGTGCTCCAGCGAATTTGGTCTCTGTTAATCCGGGCAACAAAGCATTGACGCGGATCTTTTTACTGGCCAGTTCTGCTGCATACGCCTTGGTCATCGAAATCAGAGCTGCCTTTGTGACTGAATAAACACCCTGGTATGGAGCTGGAGAGACACCATTTACGGAAGCCACATTCACGATGGCGCCACTGCCGGATTTCTCCATCAGTTTGGTTGCATGCTGGATCATAAAGAACGGGCCTTTGAGATTCACTTCCAACGTCTTGTTCCACGCAGCTTCGGTGACTTGAACCATCTCTCCGAAGAATGGATTTGTCGCTGCATTATTCACCAGTATGTCTAATTTGCCATATTTCTCGTCGACCTCAGCAAAGAGTTTTTCAATTTGATCCAATTCTCCCATGTGACAAGCGATCGGATCCGCTTTTCCACCGTTGCTCCGTATTTTCTCTGCGACTTCTTGTAAGCTCTCAATCCTGCGACTGACTAAAATACAGTGAGCCCCATTGGCTGCCAGAGTTTGTGCAACTGCTTCCCCAATACCGCGGCTTGCGCCAGTGATTAACGCAATTCTACCATTAAGTGAAAAGTCTACCATAAATACCTCTATATTTGCTAGGAGTTCCAGAATTTTTATCAAACAACATGGTGCAGTAAACAGGTAGGGTTAATTTTTAACCTCTCTGGAATCGGAACATCGTCCGATTCAATCTGGTTTTTAGACGCAGAACTATGATTTGATTGGATTAAATACCTACCGGCTAATTCTGTTATTGATATGAATAAACAAATGTCAGGCTTCAATTTTAGTTTTCCGGTTCCTATATCGTCAAGAATAATCGAGCAAATGTTCCATTTTTTTTATGCTTGGAATTTCCCTCCAAGTACCTAAAAAGAAGGGCTTTATCCAGACACAATAACCGAACGTCTGTTCGAAATCTCTTGACGCTCCAAAAGAAAATCTCATATAAATTAGATACACGGCAACATTTTGTTGAACAAATATATTATTAATTCGGTCAATGGGCGGGGCTGGCTTTCGGATTTATTAGCCTCGTCAAATTTTGCAAACTCTGGCAACTATATCATCCTATTCAGCCAGCCTTATGTACTGTTCAATATGGCGTGTGGGATTTTTCGACTGTATCAGGGACTGATTCAGGCAAGGCGGCCCACCGGAACCAATACTGCTGACACCCCGATGATCAATAGATTGCTGTTTAACCCAGAAAAATTCAAATGATACATACCCTTGAGGAGAGCCCGCTGTATCGAGTGGCCAATCCAAGAACGATTGCTTTTTTCGGAGCCTCAAACAACGCTTCCTCCATGGGCACAATGCTATTGAATTCAACCCGGGAAGCCGGATTTGACGGAGCGATCTATCCAGTGCATCGCGAACATGGAACGATACAAGGATTAAAAGCATACAAGGCCGTTGCCGATCTGCCTGAAGTTCCTGACCTCGCAGTGATCGTTCTGCCTGGACGGATTGTAGTTGAAACACTGCAGGCCTGTGGAGAAAAAGGGATCAGGCAGGCGATTATCGTCTCCGGTGGATTCAAAGAGGTGGGAGGAGACGGTGTCGGTTCTGAAGAGGCATTGTCGAAGATTGCGGAAAACTATGGTATTCGGTTATTAGGACCAAATTGTCTGGGTGTGGCCAATCCATATGGTAAAATATGTACGACACCGGTCTCCTTCGAAGGGCCTCCCGGATTTATTGGCCTGGCATCACAAAGCGGCAGTTTTATTGTCCAGATGTACAACTACCTGGCTCGGAATGGGATCGGATTCAGCACCGCCTTCAGCGTTGGTAACCAGCTGAATGTCGACCTGGTGGATTGCCTTGAGTACCTGGCTGTCTGCCCGCACACAAAGGTTATTGCCCTGTATATTGAAAGTATCAACCGAGGTGCGGAATTTATTAAAGTTGCACAAGCCATCGTTCCCAATAAACCCATCGTTGCGCTTTATGTGGGCGGGTCTGAAACAGGACGGCGTGCGGCTCTCTCACATACAGGTTCCCTGTCTGGTCCAGACCATCTTTATGATGCCATGTTCAAGCAGTGTGGGATTATTCGAGCCCAATCAATCACCGAAATGTTCGATATCTGCGGGTTATTGGGCAGTATGCCCAAACCGGGTGGACGTAATGTTGCGGTTCTCAGCCATTCAGGCGGTCCTGGAGCCACAGCGGCTGATATCTGCGGACGAGTGGGACTCAATCTGCCGGCTTTTACAGAGACCACCCTTGAAAAACTCTCCCCTTATATTCCGGCAACTGGAAACGCCAACAACCCAGTTGATCTGACCTTTACCCGGGATATCAGAGACTTTTTCCTGAAAATCCCTCAGATACTGCTGGAGGATGAGAAGATCGATATGCTGCTGGTTTATCTCTTTATGCCGCAAGATATAGTGAAAAAAAAGTTGCAAACCAGTGGAGTTTCAGAAGAGGAGATCAACGAATTTGTGGATAAAATGAATCAGGCGATTGAAAATATTGCAGGGGAATTACAACAAAACTATGACAAACCTGTTGTGGGTTTCACTTTTCGCAGTATGGAAGAGCCGATCAACAAAGCGTTTATCAAAAAGGGGATCCCCGTTTTTCCCAACCCCGAAAGAGCTGCCAGATCGCTCCAGGCGCTGGTACAGTACTATGAAATTCGTGAAAGATTCAATTAAGAGTCGGCTCAAAAACTAATTGGCATTCTGTCGGCAAAATGTCCAGCCTTTTGGGGACTTTTGCTTGCAGTTTATGCCAAGTTATTTTTGCACGATCCCTAACCATTTTTAGAAGGAGAAAACATGAGAAGCTTCGGCCGTTTAACCGATAAAGTTGCTATTATAACAGGTGCGTCCAGTGGTATAGGAAAAGCGACAGCACTGCTTTTTGCTCAGGAAGGAGCGAAGGTCGTTCTAGCCGATGTGAATGACAGTGCCTTGCAGGAGATTGTTTCGGAAATTGGCAAAAATGGCGGGACGGCCTTATCAAAGAAAACGGATGTTTCTGTCGAATCAGAAGTCAAATCTCTGATCGATTTTGCGCTGGAACAGTTTAGTCAGGTGGATATTCTTTGTAACAATGCAGGCATTACAGGCGATTTTAAAGGACACCTGGATGATGATACAGAAAACTGGCAGCGGGTCTATGGTGTCAACGTGGTGGGAGCCATGTTAGGTATCAAACATGTGGCTTCACATATGCAATCCCGAAACTGTGGTGCGATTGTCAACACAGCATCTGTGGCGGGTATTCGGGCCGGGGCTGGTTCAAATGCATACAGTGCCAGTAAAGCAGCTTTGATCAACTTTACCCAGACGGCTGCTTGCGATCTGGGACAATTCAACGTACGTGTCAATGCAGTTTGTCCAGGCCTGACAGAGACAGGCATGACTCAACCGATTTTTGAGATGGCGAGGGATGCCGGCAAGGAACACAAGCTGGGAAGCCGTTGCGAGTTACGTCGCTATGGCAAGCCTGCAGAACTCGCTCAGGCTATACTTTTTCTGGCCAGTGATGATGCGAGTTTCATCACTGGTCAGGCCCTGGCAGTGGATGGGGGAAATACCGCTTCCTTGAATCTACCAAATATGAAATTTTAGGACGAAGTTTACCCTTTAGAGTCGCCTGAAAACAGGTGAAACACCGGGCATGCCGGTATTTTTAAATATTGAGGAGTTTATTATGTCTCAATCCAGTGAGAAAGTAATGAGCGCTGCAGAAGCTATCGAGCAGTTTGTTAAAGATGGCGACGAGCTTATTATCGGTAACTATACGCTAGGTGCTTGTTCTGAGCTTGTCTTTGAAGTGGTGCGGCAGCATAAAAAAAACCTGACCGTCTATTCCCAATCCGGTATTTTTGATGTGGAAGTGATGGTCGCAGCAGGAATCGTGGACCGATTGCTTACCACCTATACCATGCGTTCAGGAGGCAAGGCTGGGGGATCTGCAGTGGAAAGAGCTCTAAAGGCCGGGACGCTGCAACTCGAGGACTATACCAACTACAACTACAATGCTCGTCTTGTAGCCGGGATGCATGGGTTTAGTTTTATGCAGGTCTTCGAAGGGGTGATGGTAACCGATCTCTACAAGATTCGGGGTTTTATGGGAGATGATAAATTTCGAGTCATCGAGTGTCCCTATACCGGTAAAGAAATAGTGACAGTTCCAGCTCTGAATCCGGATGTCTGCATCATTCATGTCCAGAGAGCCGATAAGTTCGGAAATGCTCAATACTGGGGAGCCATGGGCAGTGTTGCGGCCGCGGCACTGGCCAGCAAGCGGATTATTATCTCTTGCGAAGAGATTGTTGATCATGAGGTGATTCAATCCAGTCCACACCATACGATTATCCCCGGTTTTAGAGCCGATGCCGTAATCGAGGTTCCCTGGGGTTCTCACCCCACAGAGGTGGTGGGGTACTACAATATTGATCGGCTGGCCTATGGGATGTTCACAGGTGCTGCTGCAACAGCGGAAGGGCTGCAAGCCTGGTTGGATGAATGGGTCTATGGTTGTCCTGATAGAGCCGCTTACATCAATCACTATATCCAGACTTTCGGCATCGAATTCCTCTATAATCTGAAAGCCAAGCCTTATTTCTCAGCGCCTGTTAATTATGGGTCTGCTTATAAAGATACCTGGAATTATGACGGAACTGAGCGGGGTATGGGGGTGACAATGGAAGAGTTGGAAACCGTTATGGAAGAAAGGGGGTTATATCATGAAGGTTAAATATACGCTGAATGAACTCTTAATTATCGTGGCCGCCAGGGAAATTCATGATGACGAGAATGTGATCCTGGGAGTGGGTTTGCCTACCGTCTCAGGGGCTCTGGCTAAAGCGCTGCATGCGCCCAATGTCAATTTGATGATGGAAGCCGGGATTATCGATTTCGAACCTCTGGTGAAACCAAACCACATTGCGGATGTGATGAGTTGTCGTGGTTTTTCCTACTCAACCGACCTTTTTTCGACCTTTACTACCACCTACCGGGGGTTTGTGGATGTTTGCTTTCTGGGTGTAGCCCAGGTTGATAAATTTGGGAACGTGAATACCACTGTTATCGGAGACTATTTCAATCCTGATCTTCGCTTACCGGGTTCTGGTGGCGCAGCAGATTTTATTGGGTATTCGCAACGAACCGTCTTGACGATGCGGGGAGGAAATTTTGTGAATAAACTGGACTATTTTACTTCCCCCGGTTATCTGGAGGGGGGCAGTGCCCGGGATGACTCCGGTCTGTTTCCGAAGGGGTCTGGTCCTTCCATGCTGGTTTCCCAGAAGGGAATATTTAAGTTTCACACCGAAACAAAAGAGATCTATCTGGCCCAGATTCATCCGGGCATTTCACTGGAGGATGTGAAGAAAGATGTACCCTGGGAGCTTAAAATCGATGAGAACCTCACGGAGACCACGCCACCGAGTCAGGAGGAAGTCTCCTTCATCCGCAGATTTGCGCCATCTGAAGCGGTGGGTCGAGAACTGGCAACAGAATTAGGTTTTGCCAATGTGATGAAAATACTTGAAGAAAGGCAGAAGGCCAAGTAGGCATTCAAGACCTGTCCCGGTAAAACCGAGGCAGGCTATTCACCTCTGTGCGTGCAGGCGACATTCCACATGGCTTGCAATTCAGCATATTCAGCAGTCCCGTTCCGGTTCCCGTCCTGATCTGCTCTTCTGACAACAAAATTAAAAAATTTATCGTCTGCATCCAGTTGGGTGTAGCGGATCACCTCGGCAACACAACCTGACCCGGTTTTTACGAGCCTGGTATATCCCTTGAAGAATTTTGCCAGCTCAGAAACCAGGCCGGTTGCTGCAGGTTCAAGAAAATAGCCGTTTGACAGCCGTTTTTTAGATAAGGCAGAAACTGACAACGATAGCCCTGTCATGATCACTAATACGACACTCATTACAAAAAGACGTTTTTTCATAGTTTTACCCCTGCTCATTATTCCTATTGATTGATACCGGTGTGAGCGAGCTATCGCCCGATTCCTCTCCCGCGGATCCAGTATAACTGAATCTGTAAGTCAATTCAAACCCTATGCCATCAAACAGTTACCAACAGAGGCATTATTTGTGCTGAACGCCGATATCTCTGAGTGTCAGATAGATATTGGCACCAAAGATCAACAATGCACCGAACCAGCCTGACAGGCCCAAAGCCGGATCAGATACGATGTAAGGACCCAGAATTGCGGCAATCAGAATACGACTGGAAGAAATGACGCCCCCCTCTACAGCGGTTACATATTTAAAACCCAACGTTAGGAGATATTGTCCCATCACACCGAAAACCGCTCCGATCGCTAGGTATTTCACTTGTTCCAGGGTTGGAATGAACAGATGCTGCGGGAAAAGAATCCCAATCAGGAGCATACCAATTCCGAACATGAAAAAAAGGATGGTATCGGTATCATTAAATTTCCTGGCAACATTTAAAATGGTGATAGCAAGGGCTCCGAAAAAACCGGATGCCAGCCCCCAGAGGTTTTCCATGCGCAGTGCGAATCCCTGGGGGGAAATCACTAACCAGACGCCAATAAATGCTACCAAAGTCAGGGAATAGGCTGGATAATCTTTTTTTCCCTTTTGAAATATAAAAAAGCCAACCGCGATAAAAAGAGGATAGGTCATATTCAGGATATTACCTTCCGCCGCTGAAGTGAGGCTGACCGCCCTGAAAAAACAGAAGACGGCTGCGACATTACTGACTGCTCTGCCTATCAGCAACCACCAATTCCTGGGTTTGAGAGTTTTCCTTTTTGCAATCAGGATTGAACAGATGACAACAAACCCCAAGGCGAATCTGGCAAAGACAAAGAAAGTGGAGTCCAGTTCCACAGACGTTTTCGCCCAGCGAATACTGACAGTGGTCATATAGAGGCAAAGCGCCGAGGCAGAGATACACACCCTTCCCAGAAAAGCCTTCGTCAACCCCATTTTCATATTTTCCGTTACGAACCTAAACATGTGACACTCAGAAAGCGGTGAATTAATTTGCTGCCAATTAGGGATCGTTCATAAATAACTACACTTTCTATTTACAATGGTCCTAAATGCATTGGACATTTTGCAAACAGAATGTGTCAGCAACATGTTTCCTATTCACCTATGGGAAACACTTGACTAATTTATGAGCCGACCCATAGGTGATCATACTGGATCTGAGAATTTGTGTCAGCCAGTTCCTGAAAAGAACCATATCCCTGATTTCTGAGAAACGTTTCTGTATGGT
>PJEL010000886.1_pt1 | contig 33303 bp, 24 predicted proteins | sample 1853271 | NCBI WGS metagenome assembly PJEL01 (sample SAMN08108733, study PRJNA415343) | Invertebrate metagenome, whole genome shotgun sequencing project. | host: Globobulimina | place: Sweden: Gullmar Fjord | collected 2015-08 | reverse complement strand
TTGTGTATGGTGTATGGTTTTTGTAAAAAAGGAATACCACGCTCTTTTATTTCTGCCCAGCGTGATTTGTCGCCGGTATACCCGCTGGAGAGTAGAATTTTCAAATCTGCTCTTTGTTTGGTAAGTTCGTCAACCAGTTCAAGTCCATTACCGTCCGTCAGTACTATATCACTAAAAATAAGGTCGAACACATCTTGACTCTTGTTAAATAGTTCTTTTGCCTGTTGAACAGAAATGGCTTTTGTGATCTTGTATCCACAGGCAGTAAGGGCTGTCTCGGCAAGGATGATGACCTGCTCGTCATCTTCTACAAGTAAAATCTCCTCTCCATTACCATGCAAATTATTCAGCGAAGTTATGATAGGAACAGATGGAGAGGCCTTGACTGATGAAGCCGGCAGATAAAAAGAAAATTCTGTTCCTTGATCAGGGGCGCTCTCAACACTTATCCAACCGTTATGCTCTTTAATAATGCCATAGACCACTGAAAGACCGAGGCCGGTTCCTTTACCAGTACCCTTTGTTGTGAAAAAGGGTTCAAATATATGTTCAACTACTTCTTTACTAATTCCATCGCCTGAATCTTTGACTCTCAAATAAACAAACTTACCAGCTATGGCCTCATGCCTTATCCTGGCATGGGATTCCGAAATAGTTATGTTTTCTGCCTGGATACATAGAGTACCTCCGTTGGGCATGGCATCTCTGGCGTTTACTGCAAGGTTCATTAAAACCTGTTCAATATTGCCGGCATCGCCTTTGATGGACCAAAGGTTTTTGTCAAGATGCGTTTCAATGGAAATATCCTCGCCAATAAACCTATGCAGCATTTTTAGTAAGCCATTAATAGTTGATATTATGTCAATGGGGGTGAACTGCATGGGTTGCTTGCGACTAAAGAGCAAGAGTTGTCTGACAAGTTCAGCTGCCTGGCGAGTGGCTACGTTGCACCTTTGTAAATCTTTGTGGACAAGTTCATCCGGGTCAATTTTAAAGAGCGCTAAGTCAACGTACCCTTGGATGGCCGTTAGTACGTTGTTAAAGTCGTGGGCAACACCTGCGGCCAAAGTACCGATTGCCTCCATCTTTTGGGCTTGTAACAGTTGGGCTCGAATTTTTTCATTTTCTTCATGGGCTTCGTACTGAGCAGTAATGTCCTCCATCAGCCAAATGACCCCTTTTTTCAAGTCACTTTTGTCAACTGCTTTGCCAATTATTCGACACCAGAATAGTGAATTGTCGGTGCGCCTCATTTTTGTTTCAGTGAAATAGCCATCTTTTTTGCTGAGGGATAAATATGCATCGTCGCCAAATTTTTCATAGGACTTTTGGTTAGGGAACAATATTCTGGCAGAGTGGTTTTCAATCGTTTTTCGATCAATTTTATAAATATGTTCTATTTGGTGGTTGACCCATTTTATCTTACGGTCTTGGGAAAAGATGATACCAACCATGATATTGTCAAGAATAACGCTTTGTTCGGCCATGACCTGGGAAAGGCGGTTGGCAGTGCCGCGCCGCTCAGTTATGTCCGTGAGTATAACTGCAATGCTCACATGGCCAGGTGAACTTGTTTGCAAGTGTTCAATTTTGTATTCAATCAGGACTTGTTTGTTAAGGAGTTGAAGGGTTGCCTCTTTTGGTTCGTTTTTTGATTGGATTGGTCTGTCGAAAAAATCTTTTTGGTTAAGCAGTTTTCCAGAGGATGCTTTGGTTAAGGTTAAGATATTAAGGAGTTTATCGCCTATCAGGTCATGGGCTTCAATTCCTAATAGTTTTTCTGCAGCTGGGTTGGCGTAAGAAATTGTTGTGTCGAGTGTTGTTATAACGGCATCATTGATACTGTTGAGGGTAGAAAGTAATGTAGTATAGTTTGCTTTTAGATTGGTTTGTTGTAAGTGCTGGGCACAATATTTGTTTAATTTGTTTTTTAGGTTATCCTTTTCCAAAGGATGGGGGAGGAAATCAACCGGGCCAAAATCAAAGCCGGTAAATGCTTCCAATTGGTCATGAGTGCTGGGACATGTGAAAACTATTGGCAGTGAGTGGGTTTTTCTTATAAAAACGGCGGTTTCGTAAGCTTGAGAGGTTTGCAATGAGTTATCAATTATGGCTAGTGCAAAGTTGTGCTTCTTGCACAGACTAAGAGCTTTTTGACCAAATTGAGATAGAGTGACACTTTGGTTTAGGTCTGCGAGAATTTGGCTTAAATCCGAAATGATTTCGGATTTTTCAGAGATGAAGATTATTTCTACTGATTGGTTCACATTCATAACAATAGAAAAAAGTTGTGAGGAAGTTATTTGGTGACGGACTGTAAATCCTCAAAAAAACTTCTAGCAAACAGTAATTAAAACAATTTTATTAATTCAGCGTATGCTAAAAAAATAACTATAACCACCAAAACCTAACTGTTTAGTTGCATCCAATATTCGTTCATTTGGGACTTTGAAGCATACTCGTGCTATTCGAGAAGGCCAAAATGGGCGAAGATTGGGTGCAACTGAATAGTTGTAAATATTTTACAGTTGTTAATCCAAAGTATTTCAAAAATAAACATAATTGTTTTAATTAGATAGGAAATATTGTTTGTGTATCTCTGTTTGTTGGATAATCGAACTGTTTTTGTGTTGTTTTTTAATAGTTAAGTGGTGTGCAGTCGCTTATCTTTGAAAAAAATTGTCAATATTTGGAGATGAAATTATGCCTATATATGAATTTTATTGTGAAAAGTGTAATACCCTTTTTAATTTTTTTTCAAGTAAAATTAATACTGAAAAAATTCCTGAGTGTCCAAAATGTCAAAGGTTACTGAAAAGGCAAATGTCAATGTTTGCAACAATTGGCAAAGCAAAGGAGCCTGGAGAAGACGGTTTGCCTGATTTTGAAGAAAGCAAAATGGAGAAGGTTTTAGGGGAATTGGCTCAGGAGGCGGAAAATATTAATGAGGATGATCCCAAGCAAATGGCGCAGATTATGCGAAAATTTACCGAGCAATCTGGGGTGTCTTTGGGTGATGGTATGGAGGAAGCGTTAGCAAGAATGGAATCTGGTGAAGATCCCGAGAAAATAGAACAGGAAATGGGGGACTTACTGGAGGGTGAGGGCCCCTTTGACATGCAGGCTAAGAAAATTAAGGCTGCAGTCAGAAAACGGACACCTACCCGTGATGAGACATTATATACTTTGTGAAACAAAGTAAAAACGAAATTATTTTCGTGTAATTGAATGTGTAATGATGAGCCCGGATATTTCACAAGACGAGGTGCCCGATAGACAAGGTGTAAGGTGGGTGAGTAATACTTTGATTTTGTCATAAAAACATGTAGTTGGGTCAAGTTCTGTAAGATGTGTTACTTCTCCAAAACTGGTGGCAAATCTCCTGGATCCCCGATAGAATCATTCGGGGATGACACTCGTGATGCCCCGTGAGTCCGTCATTCCGGCATGCTGTTAGCCGGAATCCAGAAAACCGCAATTTTTACGATCTGCCACCACTTTTGGAGTAGTTGCCAAAATGTTCGCGAACTATGAGGTCTAGTTGATAATTCCGTTGGAGTAGCTCAGTAATTTTTTAGCCATTTCTTTGCTATCAATTAATAAAGAGAGCTCGTTGTTATAAGAAAGCGAGGAGTGAGTATAATTATGGCTTCCCACAAAACAGAAACGACTGTCAATAATAGCTATTTTGGTGTGAGTGGTAGTTTTTGATGAGTCGAATTTGATGCTAATTCCTTTTTTGCGAAGCAGGTTTGCCACCCGGCGATTTTCTTCATTTAAATTGGCATCGTATCCTGAATTTTCCATTATAATAGAGACCTTAACACCTCTTTTTTGAGCTGCAATTAAAGCTTTAGCCAAAAGGGCTGGTTTGTTTTTTGGTGATTTAGTTGCCTTGAATAAGAATATGGAAAGGTCAATGCGCTCTTCCGCAAACCTGATATGGTCCATTAGACTTTTGTAATACGTTTTGTTGGGTAGTACGATGATGCCGTTGATGTTGCGAATAGGAGTGGAAGCTTCAGGCCGTGATGGGGATTTTCTTGAGTTGTTTGGTTGTTGATCTGTGGGTGGCTTTGCAGATCTTTTAATGATGATATACGGTCGGATTGACTTAAAGGTATTACTGTCAACCTCTGGGCAGCGCTGTAGGTCTTTAAGGGCGGTAAATCCATCAATCTTGTCCCGACAGGCGACAATGGCCTTTGCTTTGGCATTGCCGATAAACGGCAGCTCTTTGAAGAGCTGTAAGTCTGCCTTGTTGATGTCTATCGGTTGTTCAAGGGCCTGGACCCACGTTGAACCAAGAAGAAAGACCGACAATAAAATTGTTGCTACCTTGCTGAGTCGAATTGTTAAACTATTCATAATAGTTGTCCGATTGTATGTCTGCAACTTACTGGAAAGATACCTTAGGTTTCCCTTTATCTTAAATTTATCGGAAAAGCGGCTAAGAAGCATTAATTTTATAGCAAAGTAACTACCCGATCTGATATTTACCCGAAGTAACCCCTTTCCTCTAGCGTGAAGGGGTATCACTTCGACAATGGTTATGGGTTGGAGGGTGCCTAGTTATTTTGTTGGCCACCAGTCAACCGAGATTCTTCTGATAATGTTGAAGCCGCCACCAAGCACCAATGAATTAGGGTTGCCTATACTGTCGAGGAAACACTGTATTTCATATGATCTGGTGCCTGCGTCACAGATTATGACCATGGTTTTGTTGGTAGGGATTTCTTTGGCACGTTTACGGATTTCAACATAGGGGATTGGAAGCCATTGATCTCCGAATTGATCTTTGAAGAGTTGCGATTCATTGGGATGACGGATATCCAAAGCCTGCCATTCTGGCTGGGTGCTTGGGTTGTCCATCCAGGTCAGAAAATTATCAAAATCGACGGTGCGCAATCTGCCGGCCAAAGAATTTTCTGCTACATTAGCGGTCGCATTCAGAGCGTCTAAGGCAGTGGCAAAAGGTGGGGCATAGGCCATTTCCAGATTGATAAAGTCCTCTACTGTTGCACCTTTACCGATTAATGCGGCAGCCGCGTCAAGGCGGGCCAGCACTGCATCGCTCATCGGGCCAAATCCTTGGAATCCTAAGACCTGTCTGGTGCGTTTGTCAAAAACCATTTGTAAGGGGATTACGGTCTGGGCCGGGAAGAAATGGGCTCTGTCTGATTGGGCTGTTATCACTTGGTCGGCATCATAACCTTCGGCTAGGGCAGAATCCAAGCTGTAACCGGTGCAGCCGATGCAAACGTCAAAGGCCTTCATGATAAAGCTGTTAACTACTCCTGGAAAGATGCTGGGAATGCCTGCCAGGTTGTCGGCAACAACGCGACCCTGGCGGTTGGCAAGTGAACCAAAGGGGGATTGGCCTTTTGTCCCTGAAACGAGATTGGTTGTCTCGATACAATCGCCCGCTGAATAAATGTCAGGATCAGTGGTCTGTAGCCGTTCGTTAACAACAATGCCACCCATGGGTGAGACCAGAAGTCCGGCATTTTTGGCGAGATCACTGCGGGGTCTGACTCCTACTGCCATGATTATTATATCAGCCTCATAAGACTGCTGATCGGTTGTAACAGTATATGATGAACCTGATTGCTCAATGGTTTTTACCATTTCACTGATTTTCACTGCAACGCCGTTTTTTTCCAGATGGTGGCTCAGCATGCTGGCATAAACTTTATCAACTGCGCGTGGAAGTATTTGAGGCATTAATTCAATGATGGTTGTCTCAATACCCCACAAGTCGGCAAAAGACTCAGCCATTTCAATGCCGATCGGGCCTCCGCCAATGACTACAGCCTTGCCAACTTGTCCTTTTGCCAGTTGTTCTTTAATGGCCACAGCCTGATGCAAATCACTGATCATGAAAACACCGGCAAGGTCAGCTCCTGGGATGGGTATTTTATTGGGTTGGCAACCAGTAGCAATGACTAATTTGTCATAGGGTAAATCCTCTTCGGTGTTGGTGTCGAGATTTAGGGTCTTAACAGTTTTGTTTTTGCGGTCAATGGATTGGGCCCGGGTGCGAGTGAACACTGAAACTCCCTTGGCATCTTCAAAAAACTGCTCGTCACGGACGGCATGAAAACTGGTTGAACGTAGTTCTTTTTCGTCAGACACATCACCTGAAACGTAGTAAGGGATGCCGCAGCCTCCGTAGGAAATTAAGCTGTCCTGGTCAATAATTGTAATTTGGGCTTCGGGGTTAAGGCGTTTAAGGCGGCATGCGGTTTTGGGGCCGGCTGCAACCCCACCAATGATTAAAATTTTTTCACTCATGAGATGTCCTTATTATGGTATAATTTTTTTGAGCTTTCGACTTTCAAAATGCATATAAGTTGAAAATTTTGTTATTGTATTTACCAGTTAAAATATCCGGAAATTAGGGACGTGTCAAACTGCATAAATATGATAGAACAGGAGGTATACCACTAAGTGGTATTCTTACAGAGGCATTGGATGGGGGTTTAATTTTAAAGAAAGAGTAATTGTTCAGCGTATACCTAGAAATAACTATAACCACCGAATCGTAACAGTTTAGCATCGTCTCATATACAAGGAATTAGGTCTGTGCGCTATACACCTGTATGTAAACAGGCCTATGACGCAGTAGATGTGGTGATGCTGAACTGTTACAAGAAAGATAAGGTTGTTATTTGGTTGAATGGTGTGGTATTGCTGTTGAGATACGAGTTAGGGATAATTATTACCAATAAGGCTTATGGGCGGAATGGATAGAAAAAAACTTGTTTTTCTTTTAGTTGACGACAATTTTATGATGATCAAAATGATGATACCCATGTTGGAAGGGCTTGGTTATCATCATTTTATTACTGCAGCAGACGGAGTTCAGGCCTGGGATAAGCTCAATGGTGAAGGAGAAATTCATATAATTTTATCTGATTTAATTATGCCCAATATGGACGGTCTGGAGTTCCTGCAAAAAGTAAGAGAGTCAGAAAATTTTTGGGATGTCCCCTTTGTAATGGTAACAGGTGAAGAGCATCAGAATCAGTTAATGAGCAGTATAGAAACAGAGGTGAATGCCTATATTCTCAAACCCTTTACCCCAGACAAATTAGAAAAAGAAATCAATGCAGTTTTGCGAGAAAAATATGATCCACCGCCTTTTTATCAGGCAATACAAAAGGGGAGGGAGCTCCTTTTTCAACAAGACCAACCTGAAGCCGCCGAGCAGTTTTTTAAAATGGCAGCTAAGCTTCAGCCTCTAGAGGCTGACCCCTGCTATTTTTTGGCAATTATCTGTAATGGACGGGATGAGATTGCAGAGGCCAAGCAATATCTTAAAAAATGTATATCCCTACGGGAGTCTTATACAAAGGCTTATGACTTGCTGGCTTTGGTCTATCGACGGGAAAAGAAATTCGATAAAGAAAAGAAGGTGTTGGAAGTAGTCACTGAATTGTCTCCTGATAATTTGGAGCGAGTTTTAAACCTTGGGGTAGTGTGCGCCAATCTCGGAGAACAGGACTCAGTCAAGAAGTTTCTGGGTATGGCTGCAAAATTGGCCAGGAAAAGTGATAAATCAATTTATGAGACTATTTTTCGAACCTATCTCATGCATAATGAGTTAGCAGAAGATGCTGAAAATGTTTTTCGAAAGTATATTGATCCTTATTTTGACACTCCAAGGTTAATCAATAAGTATGCCTTGATTCTTAAAGAATACAAGGCATATGATTCGGCAATTTATTTTTTCAAAAAAATTGTTAACACCTGGCGCACAGTCAAGAACCATGAAATTGCCCCTGAGGAAATGGCAGTTTATTATTTTAATCTCTCAGTGGCCTATTCTGAAAAAGCCAATCTGTCTACTCAATCTGAAAAGGATCGCAAAGCCACTTTTAAAAAAGCGGATAATTTTGTTAATAAGGCGCTGGATTGCAATCCAAATCATCGAGATGCCATGAAGCTTCTTAGCTGGTTGGAGAAAAGGGTCGCGTAATAGAGTATTACGTTTTTTGAGTTGAACGTTTATCTTTGAACGGAGTGAGAAGTGAGGTTGTGGTATATTTCTCTGTATTTATTCTCTGACTCCAAGGTGCCAATAACAATGAGCTCATCACCTGCTTCTAGCGGATTGTAGGGGTCAGGGGTTATCTCTTGCCCTTGGTCGGTGTTAATAGCAACAATGCTACAACCAGTTTGTTCCCTAATATGACTTTTGGCAATAGTTTCTCCGATGAGAGAATCTGGGAGGGGTACTCGAAACACATTCAGCCCCTGCGCTACTGTAAAAACATCATCTGGTCTAAGCAGGTTGAGGATGGTTGTCGCTCCCAGAGAGGAGTATGAAAGAACCAAGTCCGCCCCAGCGCGGTGGAGTTTATCAACACTCCGTTCGGAAGTTGCTCGGCTGATAATCTGCAGGTCTGGCTGAAGTTGGCGACAATAAATGGTGAGATAAATATTGATGTCGTCATCGTGGGTGGTCAGGATAACTGTTCGGGCATTGTGTATACCTGCATTTTGTAAGATGTTGATATCTGCCGCATTGCCGTGAATGTGGCGATGGTCTGTTTTTATCAGTTCCTGATCTTTTTCGACAATTTTATAATCAATATCATGCTCATCCAGTGTCAGTGCAGTTGCCCGGCCAACCCTGCCCCCTCCTAGGATCAAAACATGCTTGTCGTCTGTTTTGAACGACGAGTCAATGCAATACATTTTCTCATATTTTTCAAGCTGTTCCAAGGACCCTGCAAGGACAAGGACTGACGATGAATTGATCATGGTCTGTGGCGTTGGGATAGCTAAAGAACCCCTCTCCCAAATGCCAACAACTGTATTTCCGGTGAACTCACGAAGTTTGAGGTCAGCAAGGTTTTTCCCTACCAGTGGGGTTTTCATGGCCGGTGCCTCAACTACCATGAGTTGATCAAATTTGCCGATAACCATGGTGCTTTTACTGACACCAAGCGTTTTTAGTCCCAAAGACTTGCCAAGCATGTTTATGAACGGAAAGACATGGGTGCTACCGGCAAATTCCAGGATGTCAACTGAGTGCTCCATGTCGGCATTGTTGACAATGACAACATCTTTGCAAACCTCTCGTATCGTAAAGGAGTGGCTGGTGTTCATCATGTCATTATTGGTTAGGACTACCATGGCGGCTTGTTTGACTTGTAGAGATCTGTATATCTCTGGGTCGCCTGGGTCTCCCAAAACAAAATTGTACCCTGCGTCATGGTACTCACGGGCTTGTTGCATGTTATGGGCAATAGCAACATATTGGTATCCGTACAGTTCTAATTTTTTTACAAGATTTGTACTGATGGGATCTATGTTAGTCAAAATGATATGGCCGGATGTCTCATCAGGGACTGAACGGGGGGTTTGGGCTTTGGACTGTGCTTCCAACCAAGGTGCATAAAAAAATTGAATAAAGGTAAAGGGGAGGATGATGAGAAGAAGCAGAATGCCAGACATGAGTACAAAAATAGAAAATAATAGGCCCAGGTCGCTCGAAAACGTGATGTCTCCAAAGCCTAAAGTAGACATTACAGTCAATGTCCAATAAAAACCTGTTACCCAAGAATAATCATTCCCTTCATGGAGCATGATGATGTGAAAAATGATGCTGTAAGTGGTGACAATTACTAGAAGCAAAAGTAAAAAACGGCAGAGCAGGGCAAGGTTTTTTTTGGTGGTTCGGTCTTCGAAAAAATAGGTGAGAAGGGAAGAGAGATTATTCATAGTCGGAGTCGTTTTTATGGCTCTTAGTAAAGGGTAGTTAACCCGAATATTTCACGAACAGTTTTCGTGATTTGGTTTAACTGATTGTTTTTGTGATAAAATTGAATCATATTTTAGTGTTCATTACGGTTTCAGTTTGTACCAGTGATGTCGATGTTACACGGCGAGTGTCTGGTTTTTTTCAAAGCTGTTCGCTCTTCGAGTAAGCCGATACATCCGTATAGCCAGCAGTGTAAGGTGTCTCGTATACTAAAGTATTACTTGAGCACCTTACACTTTATCTATCCGGTGCCTCGGCTTGTGAAATTTTCGGGTTAGCAAATGATTATACTAACTAAAAAAATGAAAGTATACACTTATAGAAAACACTGTTGAATAGCACTGAGTCAAGGCGTTTTCCTGAAAAGGAATATTTATTTGAAAATGTTTTTTTTAAAATAGTTTGTCTATTAAAACCTGCTTTTTTTCCTGTCATCTCTGCTCATAATGTTGTATTATTCCCTGTTCTTTTTTTTAAGAAAAAACTTTTTTTCTTAAAGAGGTTTTAAGGTAGGAAATAACTGATTAATTAATTGAAATATTGAGGAGAATACAATGAAAGTAATGTTATTAGGCGCACCTGGCGCTGGAAAAGGTACCGTGGCAAAACTATTAACCGCTCTTGACGGATCAATCCAGATCTCAACAGGGGATATCTTACGAGGGCAAGTAAAGGCGGGATCTGATCTCGGTAAGCAGGCAGCGGCCTATATGAAGGCTGGAGATTTAGTACCTGATTCACTCATCATGGACATGATGGGCAAACGTCTTTTGGAAGGCGATTGTCAGAAAGGTTTTTTGCTGGATGGTTTTCCTCGTACTATTCCACAAGCCGAGGCCTTGAAAGAGTTGATGGGAAAACTTGATATCGATCTTGATGCCGTAATTAATATTGACGTACCTCGCGATGTAATTCTTGACAGACTCTGCACCAGAAGAACCTGTGAAAATGGTGATTGTCAGGAAATTTACAATGTGAAGAGTAATCCCACCAAGGTGGAAGGTATCTGTGATAAATGCGGTAGCGCCGTAATTCAACGCGATGATGAAACAGAAGAGGCTATTAGCCATCGTCTTGAGACTTTTAATGAAAAGACTGCACCTTTGATTGGCTATTATGAAAAGGAAGGAAAGTTTGTCAACGTACCTTGTACTTCAAGTGATGCTGTAGTTGATGCAATTAAAGAAAAATTAGGTCTGTAAAAGATGGTGAGCGCAGAACAAAATGACTCGCATCATTCTGTAAAGCCATCCATAACAATTATTGGCGGCGGTCTAGCCGGCTGTGAAGCAGCTTGGCAGGCTGCCGCTCTTGGTTGTGAGGTAACGCTTTATGAGATGAAACCAAAGCGTTTTAGCCCAGCCCACAACTCTTCATCCCTTGCAGAGTTAGTCTGTAGCAATTCGTTTCGTTCGGACGCCCCTGATTCGGCTGTCGGTCTATTAAAGGCAGAGATGAGGCGAATGGATTCACTCATCATGGCTGCTGCCAATATATTTCGGGTTCCTGCCGGTAAAGCTCTGGCTGTTGATCGGGAAAAATTTGCGCAACACATTACAGCCCAAATAAAGGGCAACCCTTTGATAACTGTTGTCAATCAGGAGGTTGAATGCCTTCCAGAAGATTGCGGAAATAATCTTTCACATCCTGTAATTCTGGCAAGTGGCCCACTTACCACCGATACGTTAGCAGAGTCTCTTGGGTCTTTAACAGGCCAGGATCAACTCTCATTTTATGATGCCATTGCACCGATTATCGACACTGAGTCACTTGATCGTAGCATTGTGTACCTAGCCTCTCGCTATGATGACGGACCAGGAGACTATCTCAACTGTCCAATGGACAAGGATCAGTATTTTCATTTTATCCAAGCTGTAAAAGATGCCCAAAAAGTGCCGCTCAAATCTTTTGAAAAGCCGAAATACTTTGAAGGGTGTCTGCCCATTGAGGTCATGGTGGAAAGAGGGGACAATACATTACGTTTTGGGCCAATGAAACCAGTGGGTTTGCCTGAACCCCGGACTGGCAGGGATCCTTATGCCGTGATCCAATTGCGAGCCGAAGATGCGGCCTGTAGTCAGGTAAATATGGTTGGCTTTCAGACTAAATTGACGTATTCTGAGCAGAAACGGGTATTCCGTATGATTCCCGGGTTAGAACAGGCCGAATTTGTAAGGCTAGGCAGTATCCATCGTAACACGTTTATCTGTGCGCCAGAGGTGATAAATGAGTTTTTACAGGTAAAGGCGGCCCCTGGTTTATTTTTAGCAGGTCAGTTGACCGGAGTTGAAGGGTATGTTGAGTCTACGGCCATGGGGATATTGGCAGGACGTAATGCAGCAGCTCTTGCCATGGGTCGTTCTTTGAGTGCTCCTCCGCCGCCAGATACGGCCCATGGAGCTTTGCTCCGTCATCTGACAAACACAGTGGCTAAGCGCTTCCAGCCTTCAAATGTAAACTTTGGTTTGTTTCCGCAACTTACAAAAAAAATACCAAAAAGACAGAGAGGAGAATACCGTGCCCAACAAGCACTTCAATCATTTTCCAACTTGTGGGATTCGCAAGAAGGTTTTACTTAGTCATAATTGTCTAGTAATTATTCTCCTTTTATTGTTTTGCAGCGCAGGCGCAGAGGCCAAAGCCATGAATGTCGCTGAATATAATCTTACCATTGCCTTTGACCTTGAGAAGCAACTGCTTAAAGGAACAGCCATAATAGCTATTCCGGCAGGGCAGGGCATGAGTATTCACCTCAATACCCTGGATGTTACAGCTCTAGGTGTTAACGGACAGGCTTTTGACCTGAATGAGTTGGATAAGCACTCTGCCTTTTCAGTTGAATCCCAAAATACCCCTCAGAAAATTTCTATCCATTACCAACAATCATTTTACGGGAGTAAAAATAATTTAATTAGTCAAGCAGGCATAACCCTGCTTAACGATTGGTACCCGCAACCGCAATCTGCCTGTTTTTTTTCTTTGCAGGCCGTTATACCGGATAACTTTGAGGCTGTTTCCGAGGCGGATGCGATGCTGATAAGCGATTGTGGAGTAGGGAAAAAATCAGTTGAATGCACCAACGTCACTCCCCTGGAGTCTCTTCATTTTATTGCGGGCCCGTATCTTGTTAAAGAGCGGTCTTTTGGCAAGGATAATAGTAAAAAACTATACGCCTATTTCTTTAATGAAGACGCAGAGCTTGCCGATGGCTACCTGCAAAAGGCACACGATTATTTGCAGCGTTATGAAGAGTTGATTGGGCCTTATCCATATTCTCGTTTCAGCATTGTGGAAAACAGGCTACCAACCGGTTTTGCTATGCCTACTTTTACGTTGCTGGGTCAGGCTGTTGTGCGATTACCATTTATTGTTGATACATCTTTGGGGCATGAGGTTTTGCATTCATGGTTTGGCAATGGAGTGAAAGTTGACTACAGCCAGGGAAACTGGTGCGAGGGGCTTACTACCTTTTTAGCCGACCATGCCTTTTCGGTAGAGAAGGGAAAGGGGCGCGAGTTTAGAAAGGGACAATTAGTAAAATATATCAGCTATATTAATAGTGATACTGTTATTGCCATGAAAGATTTCACAGGCAGTGACTTGAGTCATACACCTGTACAGTTGGCAGAGAGGGCCGTGGGTTACGGCAAGGTCTCGATGTTTTTTCAAATGTTATCAAAACGCCTGGGGCAAGAAGTATTTATTGCCTCGCTGGTCGATTTTTATCAGCGTATGAATGGTAAGAAGGCAGGTTGGCCTGATATTCTAGAAAGCTTTAACACGGTAAGTGGGCAAGATTTAAGTATTTTTTTTGATCAATGGCTTAATCGTAAAGATGTTGCTGGCTTGTCGGCAAATGATGTGGAGGTGTTAGAGCGTAGCGGTAATCTGACTCTGTCCTTTACTCTTCAGCAACACTCTGAAAAGCCATATTTGCTTGAAGTTCCGCTGTTGATTCAAACTGAATTAGGCGAGGTGCGAAAAACAATATTGACTGATTCTTTGGAGAAAAAGGTCGAGATTTTGCTCGATGATTACCCGGTAAGTTTTACTCTGGACCAAGATTATGATTTGATGCGAGCACTGGATGTTGGAGAGATGCCGCCAGTTTGGTCTTGGTTTAACGGCGCTTCAAAAAAGTTGGCAGTGGTCAACTCGTCATCTGAATACGATATTTATGCGCCACTAATTGACCTTCTTGAAAGGTTGGGAGCAGAAATTATTGCTGCCAGTGAAGTGACAGATGAACAATTGATCTCCAATGCCATAGTCTTTCTTGGGACAAAAGGGCCTGTCTCTCGTTCATTATTTGGTTTTGCAGATCATGCCGAGCAAGGGTTGACTGTTGATGTCAGGAAAAATCCACTTAACGTAGGGTTGCCGGTTGTCTTGGTTACGTCATCTGCCTTGGAAGAAACATATCGTGGTTTGGCCAAGCTGAGGCATTACGGGAAATACAGTTTTCTCCATTTTGAAAAGGGGAGAGCCTTAGAGAAAAGAATTGATCAAGCAACTATGGGGATTCATTATGAACTAGATCATGAACCTAGGGGCTTGGCAATCACCAAAAGCGAGTCATTTACAAATATCATTAAAGAACTCGCCGCTAAAAGGGTGGTCTATGTGGGCGAAGCCCACACGCGGTATGAAGATCATAAGTTACAGTTACGGGTTATCCGGGGAATGCATCGGTTGCATCCAGAAATGGCAATTGGTATGGAAATGTTTCCCAGCGCAGCGCAGCAATCGTTAGATGATTTTGTGGCGGGCAAGATTGATGAGGCCCAATTTTTAAAGGAATCAAATTATTTTAAGGTTTGGAATTATGATTTTCGGCTATATCGGGATATTCTTAATTTTGCCCGGCTTAATAAAATAAGGGTGATTGGCTTAAATATTGAGAAGGAAAAGGTTGCCAAGGTTTTCAAAGAGGGTGGGGTTTCTTCTTTGAGTCCTGAGGAAATGATGACCCTGCCAGTTGACCGTGATCTATCTCTGCCAGGATATCGGGATCGGCTCAACTCGGTTTTTAAGTTTCATCCAGGGGACAATAGTGTTGCGCAATTTGCAGGATTTTTTCAGGCCCAGGCAATCTGGGACGAGACCATGGCTCAAAATATAGTCAGTTATCTGGACAAGCATCCTACTGCTAAGATGGTTGTTTTGGCTGGAATAGGGCATGTTATTCGAAATAATGCAATTCCTCCTCGGGTAAATAAAAGGCTTGCAGTTGAACAAGCTGTGGTTGTTAGTTCGGATGGCTCAGATATTCACCCCGAACAGATTGATTATGTTGTTTTTATGGCCAAGGATGAATTGCCGCCCAAGGTGTTAATGGGTATTGTGATGACGGTTGATAAAGATAGTAAGGAAATTATTATTGAAAAAGTTGCAGAGAAAAGCGCTGCAGAAAAGAGTGGTATTAAGGCTGAGGATGTCTTGCTTTCCATGGATGAGAAGTTGGTGAAGAGTATTTATGATGTGAAAGCAATAATGCTTTCTAAAAAGAAAGGCGATAGCGTGGCGGTTAAGGTCAGACGAGTAGTGAGTGGTTTCTTTAGTGATGAGAAGGAGATTATTTTCGACTTGAAATTGTAATTTGTTCAGGATTGAAATATTGGCAAAATGACTGAATATGATTCCCCAAAAAAAATGGTGCAGGACTTGCAAAAAAATATTGCCTTGCATCAGTCGTTAGGTATCGAACATTATCCTCGCTCTAGAGAGATTATGGAGTTTTTCGAGAACACCAAGGAGTTCATTGAGCCTAGTCTGGAAATTTTGCCACAAGCACCTCGAACCAAAGTGCCCATTAAAGAAAAAAAGATTTCACCCCCACAAATAAGGCAAACATTAGCAGATATCCGAAGGGAACTTGGTGATTGCACTCGTTGTTCTTTGCACGAGAGTAGAACTCGAATTCTATTTGGCGCTGGCAATGTGGATGCAGATTTATTTATTGTAGGAGAAGCTCCAACGCCCTATGATGATGCAGAAGGCGTGATTTTTGGAGGAGAAGAGGGTGAGCTGTTAACCAAAATGCTGCGGGCAATTAATATTGACATCTCTGAGGTGTATTTGGCCAACATTGTTAAGTGCAGGGTCCCAGCAGATAGCGTATTGCAAAGTCAGCAGATCAATACATGTCAGCCTTTTTTAGCAAGTCAGATTGAGGTGGTTTCACCCAAGGTGATCTGTGCCATGGGGACCTTGGCCGGTCAATCCCTGTTGAAAACCAGCAAACAATTAATTAGTTTGCGTGGGCGTTTTCACAATTTTAACGGTGTTGCTGTCATGCCCACCTTTCACCCATCCTATCTTCTAAAAAATCCAGAAATGAAAAAGGCAACCTGGGTTGATTTACAATTGATCCAGCAGAAATTGAAAACTGTTTAAGAACGCTTCCTCTTTGGCTTTCAAAGAGCAGAGGTATGCTTTTTTTGTCGTAAATGAACGATTGTTGAACAGGGAACTAAGGATATGACAATATGAATAATATACAATTTCAAGCATTGGTGGTTCGTCAGCAAGAGACGACTTTCAGTCGGTCCATTGAAACAAGAAACCTGGATGAATTACCAGATGGAGAGGTAGTTGTACGGGTTCACTATTCGTCGCTAAATTATAAAGATGCACTCTCTGCAACCGGTAATCGTGGGGTAACAAGAATGTTCCCGCACACTCCTGGCATCGATGCAGCAGGGGTGGTTGAGCAGTCTGGGAACCCGTCAATTAAGGAGGGGGATAAGGTCCTGGTCTGTTGTTATGATCTGGGTATGAATACGTCTGGAGGGTTTGGGCAGTTAATCAGAGTGCCTGATTCCTGGGTTGTGCCTTTGCCGGACACTCTGACCATGAAAGAGGCAATGATCTACGGGACAGCTGGTTTTACGGCAGCCTTATCCGTTTATAAGCTTATGGAGCAGGGTGTGAAACCTGCAAAGGGAAGGGTGTTGGTCACTGGTGCAACTGGCGGGGTTGGTTCTGTGGCAGTTGCAATTCTAGCCAAGGAAGGGTTTGAGGTGGTTGCAGCCAGCGGGAAGCATGAGGATGAGTTTTTATTGTCGTTGGGCGCTAGTGAAGTAATCAGCAGGGAAAGAGTGAGTAACTCTTCAGACAAAGCCCTGTTACGTACCCGCTGGGCAGGTGCTGTTGATACAGTTGGTGGAGAAATTTTGGCAAACGTTCTTAAATCTACCATACCGGGTGGAGCAGTGACATGTTGTGGTAATGTGGCATCTGGTGATTTGCCGATAACTGTTTACCCATTTATTCTGCGAGGTATAACGCTGTTGGGAGTTGATGCGGCTGAGTGTCCGATCGTTTTGCGCAAGTCTATCTGGGAACGAATTGCAGTACGCTGGAAGTTGGAGGGGCTTACTGAAATATCTTCTGAAATTGGTCTAGAACAACTCGATGAGTATATTGACCTCATTTTGGCTGGCAAAACTCGCGGTCGGGTGGTTGTAAATATGGCCTCTTAACCTTTGTAGCAAAAACGAGCAGTTGGGCCACGTGCTGTAGATTGTTCGTGAAATATGTAGGCTAGCTGACACTATCATGTATTGGTAAGAAGACAATGAACGTGGTGCCTTCTCCTAACTTGCTGCTGACCCGGATTACGCCACCGTGATTTTCAATAATACCTTTGGTCACAGCTAAGCCCAAGCCTTTTCCTTGTTTGTTTTCCTTTGTAGTGAAATAAGGGTCAAAGATTCTTTCCTCTATTTGAGGAGCAATTCCCTGGCCAGTGTCAGAAATAGTTAATTGAAGCCATTTCCCTTGGGGAGGGGTGGCTGAAGTTGGCAAAAGGCTTTTCGCAACGTTGCTTGGTGCCAGATTAATTTCGAGTGTACCTCCAGAATCGGTCATTGCCTGAATGCCGTTGGTGCAGATATTCATCAATACCTGATGCATTTGAGTGGCATTGGCCATAACCACACAGCAGTCATTATCAATATTTTTATTGATAATTATGGCGGATGGCAGGGAGGCAGACATAAGTTTTACGGTTTCATTGATGATGTCTTGTAAAAGGACAGGAAAGAGAGGGGTGTCCTCTTTTTCCGGGCGGCTGAAAGTTAAAATGGTACTGGACAACTCCAAGGCTCGGTTGCCGGCGTCAATAATGTTGCTGATGTTTTCTTTTGTTTCAGTGTCGCTCTCTTTAAGGTCTTCTTTCAAAAAGTCAGCAAAACCGAGAATGCCTGCCAGGATGTTCTTGAAATCATGAGCAACTCCTGCGGCTAGTGTCCCCAATGCCTCCATTTTATGCTTATTCCTGAGCATTAATTCAAGATTTTTTTTGTCCTCCTCGACTAATTGACGTTGGCGAGTTTCCTCTTTTATTTTTTGAAGGCTGTTTGATAATTGAGCTGTGCGTTGTTCTACCATTTGTTCAAGGTGCTCTCGGTACTCGAATAGCTCATTTTCTACTGATTTTCGTTCTGTAATGTCTTGGATAATGCCAATGATAGATTTATTGTTCCCTTTGTTTTCGTAGGAGATAAAGGTTAGCAATACCTGTCTGCTATTGATGAAAATGGAAGTCTCTTCACCTTTCTGCACCGGGTGGTCAGGTAGCGCCTCAATGAGGGTTATGACCATTTTCTTCTGTTCGTCATTGATCAGACCAGGGAACCAGGTAGCAAGAATTTGTTCTTCTTTTTGGCCTACCATTTGGCAAAATGTATTATTTGTGTAGATGATTTTGCCGGTATTGGTCAACTCCACAAAACCTTCGGTTATGTTATCAAGGGTAATTTCGAAATGTTGTTTGGTAAGCAGAAGTTCAGAAGTTATTTGGCGTTGAAAGACATTCTCTGTGCCAACGATGGTGTTGGAAAGATAACCGGTTCTTTTCTTCTTAGTCAGTTCTAGCAGGTGAGTGATGTGGGATTGAACCTGTTTGAAGGGGCCTTTGGCAATGCAAAAATCGGCCCCGAATTGGTTGAAATTCAGATCTTGCTCTACTGCTACGGCAGAGAGAATTATGAGATAGACATCATTCATTTCAGGCATTGAGCGGAGGATGCGGCAGAGTTTTTTGCCACCAATTTTGGGCATAATCAGGTCAATAAAAATAATGCCGGGCTGGAAAGATTCTAATTTTTCAAGGGCATCCAGGCCATTTGTTGCACAGCAGACATCATAACCTTCCTTTTCAAGAAAGTTGGTCATGAGTTTAAGAATAACAGGATTGTTATCAACTACGAGAACAGATTGTTTTGTCATGGAAGGTCCTTTCATGCAGTTAATAAGGGAATATATTTGATAGCCGAAAGAAATGGAAAAGTCAAATTGAACAAAATTAACTCATTGATTTCACAAAAAAAGATGTGATATTTGCAGTAAGCCTTTTTTTGCATGAAAATATTTAATTTTTTCAAAGGATTTCCGCGTTGCAATCGTTATATTGATAAACCTGTGGTTATTTAAAATTACCATATCAGGTTGGGTTTTTAGTGGATTATTGGTGATGATTTAATTGGAGAAATGAGTGGAACATCTTTCTGACAATGATTTGCTTAGGCAAATAAAACTGGGTGATATGGAGGCATTTAATCTGTTGATTGAACGTCACTATCAGGCCATCTATGCATTTTCTTATAAGTTTTGTAACTCTCAGCAAGATGCAGAAGATATTACGCAAGATACTCTGCTTAAGGTTGCCGCCCGTATTCAATCATTTAATTCTACCTCAAAACTAACCACCTGGTTGTATCGGGTAACCATCAATACCGCTAAAGATCATTTCAAAAAAGAGGCTGTCAGGACTAGGTACCATAAGGATTACTCTCATGAATTACACTCTAAGGACCAAGGAGTTGAAAACGACGAAAGCCTTGGCCTGTGGGATTTAGTTAAAAAATTACCTTCTGCTCAATACGAGGCTGTGACATTGGTCTATGGTGAGGGGTTGAGTCACGATGAGGCCGGTGGGGTATTGGGTTGTGCCGCAGCAACAATATCTTGGCGTATATTTTCTGCTAAAAAGAAATTACGAAAAAAGGCTCAAAAACTGAGCATTCTTGTACTGTTCATATGGTGGATTCCATGAATGAATTAGAAAAGAAAATACATGAGGCATATCAGAAGATTGAGGTTCCCCTGCCGGATGAATCTGTCCGGAAGCGTGCAATAGAAAGGGCATGTGAGGAATTTGATCTTCAGAAAAAAAATATAAAAAAAATCAAAGGATCTGCTCCTGCCAGTCGTTTAATGGGTAAAGTTATTCAATCTATTAAACAATGTATTGGAGGATTCGAGATGCCCACAAGAAAACTAGTTGCCACATTTGGAGTGGCTGCCATTGCCCTGACAATCGGAATTGTTATTTCTCAAAATCAGAGTAATTTGCTGGTCCGACCAGAGAATAGCCGCCCTGTTGTCACTGAATTGGCTCATGAAAATGGAGTTAAGTCGGAATCTTTTGCAGATATTAAATCGAGTCCATCACCAGCAGTTGATTCTTTTGCAAGGGTACCCGAGCAGTTAGCATTAAGAAGTGAGAAAAGTGCAAAGTCAGTTGCTGGCCAAGCAAAAAAGGATTTGTTTTTAAAACAACCTGCCAGGAGTGCTACCAGGCAGGGGTTTATAGCTGATAGAGAAGTAAAAGCAAGAGTAAATAAAGAGATGGCAAGTCCTTTGTTGTCCATGCAGACAGACATGGGTCGTGTAATGGAGATCATGCCTCCTCCTAGCTATGACTCTAATGGGAGAGATGCATTTGAAAAGATAAAATCAAACCAGATTGCATTGGTTAGTGAGCAACCGGTAAGTACCTTTTCAGTTGATGTGGATTCTGCTTCGTACTCTTTTGTCCGTCGACAATTGAACAATGGTCTCCTGCCCCAAAAGGATGCAGTCAGGATCGAAGAGCTGATAAATTACTTTGATTATGATTATGCCCTGCCCATGGATCGCACTCAACCATTTTTGCCTAATACTGCAGTGTACCAAACCCCTTGGAACCAGCACACAAAATTGCTCCATATTGGTATAAAGGGATACGATATAGCTCCTAATGAGAAGCCTGTTTCTAATCTGGTTTTCTTGTTGGATGTGTCAGGCTCAATGAACAGTTCTGATAAGCTTCCTCTCTTGAAAAATTCTTTTCGAATGCTGGTTGAAACATTGGATCCAAAGGATACTGTTTCTATTGTTGTGTATGCTGGTGCAGCAGGAGTTGTCCTTGAGCCTACCAAGGTAAGAGCAAAGGCAAAAATATTAGCGGCTCTTGATAGGTTGCAGGCTGGAGGGTCAACCGCAGGTGGAGAGGGGATCAAACTAGCGTATTCGATGGCTGAAGCTAGTTTTGACAAACATGGGGTTAACCGGGTTATCCTTGCCACAGATGGAGATTTTAATGTGGGGATCAGGAACCAACAGGAGCTTAAAGGGTTTATAGAACGAAAGAGAAAGAGCGGAATATTTCTCTCGGTCTTGGGATTTGGACAGGGTAATTACAATGATGCATTGATGCAGGCCCTGGCCCAAAATGGCAACGGAAATGCTGCTTATATCGATTCTTTAAATGAGGCCCGAAAGATTTTGGTTGATGAGGCCTCTTCAACCCTTTTCCCCATTGCTAATGATGTGAAAATTCAAGTTGAATTCAATCCCGCCATTGTCCATGACTATCGGTTGATTGGATACGCAACAAGGATGCTCAAACGTCAGGATTTCAATAACGACCAGGTTGATGCCGGGGACATAGGTTCCGGGCATACGGTTACGGCAATTTATGAGATAACACCGGTTGATGCTAAGGAAAAGCTCATTGATCAACTGCGTTATCAGAAGGAAACACAGGGTGAAAGTACCATCCATGCCAAAGAGCAAGAATATGCATTTGTTAAAATTCGTTATAAGTTGCCGGGGCAGAGCTCTAGTAAGCTGATTTCGGTTGCCGTGGATAAAAAGACTGAGTACCTTGATACAGATAAACTTCCAAAAGAAATGCAATTTGCTGCTGCTGTGGCAGCATTCGGACAAATACTCCGAAGCGATTCTTTTATAAAGGAGTTTAGTTTAAAAGATGTTGCTAAGTTGGCCACACCTGCTAGAGGAAAAGATCTATTTGGCTACCGTACTGAATTCTTAAATTTGGTCAGACTTGCAGAGACAGCCAAGGAGTTATAGCCAGGTGTTTTTCATCGGATTTTAATAGTTGAGATTGATCGGGTTTGTGAGACATTTAAGAGCTAATTAGCTATAAGTGCAGTTTTCAGGGGCAGGTCTGGCGACCTGCCTTACGTATTTAATCAACAGAACAAGGGGAACAATGAAAAGGATTTTATTAGCAGGTGCGGTTGCGTTAATGATTACAGGCTGTGTAACCGCAGAGACAATTTTAGGCACCGGAGAGAATAATCAGAATTCAATGACAGTCTCGACTCTTGGTTTACAATGTTTAGAGGGGAATTGTAGTAACGGTGAGGGAAGGGCCCAAGAGGATTGTCGAAAATACATGGCCATTCACCAAGGTGAGTTTAAAGATGGAAAACTCTGGGATGGTGAAGTAATTGCACTGCGAGGTGGCTCAAGCCGGGTGATTAAGGAAATAATAAAGGGATCTGTAGTATATGACTCTAGTAAGGAGCCGTTGCGCTAATAAAGTAAGTAGTTTCATGGTTTTTATAAAAGTATAAAGACAGTTTCTATGGTGAGAAAGTAGGGCGAAGAGGAAGCACTGGCCAGCTTAATGGCCAGTGCTTTTTTTGCTATAGGGATTATTTTCTCGTTGTATAGCCTTTGTACCAGTATCTCATGGCAGGAAATATCTGACAAAATAATTGACAAGTTTACAAGTTGTGCATATATATGAACATATGCTCACATGATGAAATGAAAAAAATATTGAGGATAGATATGCCTGAAAACAATCTTGATTTATGTGATTGTCGGATTATTCACCATGATAGGGTTGAAAGGGCCAGGCAAAAAGGGCCCACTCCCTCTGAGGTGGAGAAGCTTGCTCGATTGTTCAAAACAATGGGTGATCCAAGTCGAATAAAAATTTTGGCTGCTTTAGAGCATGAAGAGATGTGTGTGTGTGATTTGGCTGCATTTCTTGGAATAAGTGAATCCGCTGTGAGTCATCAATTAAGAACCTTACGTCAATTGGACCTGGTGGCTAATCGGCGCGAAGGGCCAGTTTTATATTATCGTCTCAATGATACACATGTAATTAAGCTGTTTAGCCAGGCTTTAGCACCATAATAGTTATGTGTTTTTATACCCGTTAAGCGAGGATGAAACTGAGTGGCAAGAAGCTGATATGAAAATTATCAAAGACTTTGCTTTATTGCCAGCTTGTCTGGGTGTTTGGACATGTACGGGACAAATGATTAGATTTTTTTTAACGTTAAAACAGTGAGAGATAATACAGAATGGATTACATGTTTTTTTTCCAAACAATAGCGAGCTCCTCTTGGCATCTGTTTGTTGATGCAGCCCCTTATATTCTATTTGGGATAGTAATTGGTGGAATGCTCAAGATGTTTTTGTCCCCGCAGTATGTAGCAAATCATCTTGGAAAAGGGAAGTTCATGTCAGTCTTTAAATCGGCCCTGTTCGGTATTCCTATCCCCTTGTGATCGTGTGGTGTGCTGCCGGCTGCGGCAGCTTTAAAAAAACAGGGGGCCAATAACGGTGCGACAGTGGCTTTTTTGATTTCTACCCCAGAGTCAGGTGTTGATTCTATCTCAATCACCTATGCCCTGCTTGATCCAATCATGACATTGGCCAGGCCTATATCAGCCTTTGTTACAGCTTTTACGGCAGGGATATTGGAGAATCTCAGGAATCCACCCAAGCAAACTTTCATTACAGAAGCTTCGACAAACTGTCCAGTGGATAATTGTTGTGATGGTGTTGATTGCAGTCCAGAACAGCATCGTAACCATCATACTTTTATTGATCGACTAAGAAGGGGATCGGCCTATGCGATCGGAGAGTTATGGGGGGAACTGGCGGTTTGGTTTTTCATTGGGATTTTCTTGGCAGGTGTGATCACCGCTTTGGTGCCCGATGATGTTGTCGCCATGTATTTGGGTGGCGGTATATTTTCAATGTTTTTGATGCTTGGTGTAGGAGTGCCTCTCTATATTTGTGCAACCGCTTCAACCCCTGTGGCTGCTGCCCTGATTTTAAAAGGTGTTAGTCCTGGTACGGCTCTTATCTTTTTGTTGGTTGGGCCTGCTACTAATATAACTTCATTGTCGGTATTGGTTTCCTTACTTGGCAAACGGGCCACAGCTTTATATTTATCCTCCATCGTTTTCGTAAGTCTTGCCTGCGGCTTAGCTCTTGATGCGATATATCTGCATTTGGACATTTCAGCCAGGGCCATCGCCGGTCAGGCAGCTGAGTTGATTCCCTGGTGGTTGCAGATGGGCAGTGCAGTGTTTTTACTTGTTATATCAGTGCAGCCTGTTTTGAAAGCGCTGCGCGGGATGGCAGCCCGTTTATTTGGAGAAAAAGGGAAAGATGGGCATGGTGGTTGCGGGTGTGATTCGTGTAATGAGGAAGAGAAACTGGCCTCTTTCCCAGTAATTAAAAAAGAGGGGCAAGGGCACAGTGCTGCTTGTGGTTGCTCACTTCACAAATAAATGTAAGGCTACCCTTTTGAACTGTGGCTGGTCACAGCAACCCGGCTGAATGCGGTAAAAACATCTTCCGGTCGGAATGGTTTGGTTACATAGTCATCCATGCCAGCAGCCAGACATTTTTCACGATCGCCGGACATGGCATGAGCAGTCATTGCAATGATAGGGACATGAGTCTCTTTGATTGCATTTTGCAGGGGCATCAGGAGTTCTTTATGCTCGTTAATAGTTCCGGCCTGTCCAGCTTCACACAACCTGATTAAGCTGGTGGCCCTCATGCCGTCCATTTCAGGCATTTGAACATCCATCAGAATTAAATCAAAAACATCGGTGGTTAATTTCTTAAGTGCTTCAATCCCGTTCACTGCAGAAGAGACCCGGTGATTATTTTGTTCAAGAACCATTTGAACCAGGTCAAGATTAAACTTGTTGTCCTCTACAACTAAGATATGGAGATTGTCCAGGTTAATCTTGGGTGGGCTGACCTCTTGGATCTTTTGCGGAGCTGCTTCTTTGTGATCTTTTTTTAATTTGGCGGTGAAGCTAAAGACACAACCCTGGCTTTCTGTGCTGGTGATCCATATCTTGCCGCCCAGCATGGCAGAAAGTTTCTTGCAAATGGCAAGTCCCAGCCCACTGCCACCATGTCTTCTGCTGACGCTGCTATCTACTTGAGTAAAACTGTTAAAAACAGATTCTTGTTTGGAGAGAGGGATGCCCGGTCCGGTGTCTGCCACGTTAAATTGTACAACATCAAACTCTTGATCAATTTTTCGGAGTTTTGCATCAACTGTTATGCCTCCAGTGGCTGTAAATTTTATGGCATTGTCAATCAGGTTGTTAAGTAACTGGCGTAGGCGGTGGTCATCTCCTAAATAGTTCAGGTGTAAATCCGGTTCAACCTCAGCGGTCAGGGTCAGGCCTTTTTCGAGGGCACTCATCTCGTATGTTTTTGTGGCCGAGTTCAACAGAGCGTCAAGGTTAAAGGGGTGGTTCTCTAGTTCAAGCTGGCCTGCTTCAATTTTTGAGAAGTCAAGAATGTCATTAATGGTGCGCAGAAGAGAGTCCGCCGAGATGTTGACCACCTCCATCAGTTTTTTAATTTTTGATGGGGGGTTGGCTTCTAGGGCAAGCCTGTTCATGCCGATAATGGCGTTCATTGGTGTGCGAATTTCATGGCTCATATTTGCTAAGAATTGGCTTTTGGCCAGATTGGCGGATTCGGCTTCTCTTATAGCTTTTATTAGTTCTTTTTCAAATTTTTTGCGGTCTGTGATGTCAAGTGAGTATTCAATTAACTGCTGCAAGTTGCCTTCTGAGTCAAACACAGGGTATCCATGGACCTCAACATCACGATCATTGCCAAACATATCTTGGTGCACATGTTCGACAATTACCGGTTTATGACTTTTGCGGACTTCTTCCAGGGGGCAAGGATGTTCAGTAGAGCTACATGGGGTTTCACGTTTGTGGGTGAGTTGGTAACAGGTAGTAGCATCAGCAGTTATCTGGATACCAGAGGCCCGGTTTGCCATGACGATTTTATAGGTATGAGCGTCTATGACGTAAAATGGATGAGAAAGAGCATTTAAAATATTTTGCAGGAATTCATGCTGGGATTGCGATTCTTTTTTAGATATTTCCAATGAATTATTGGCATCCATGAGCTCTTGAGTCCGATCATTCACAATGACCTCAAGGTTTTCTTGGTAATTCTTGAGCTTATTTCTTTCTATTTCGATGGTTGATGCCATCTGGTTGAAATTTTCAGTAAGACTTCCGAGCTCATCATCGGCAAAGTGGCGAACAGGCTGGTCAAAGATTCCCTTCCTGACATGATCAGCTCCGTGGGCCAAGTGTCTAATGGGACGTAGAACTTGATGCCTGAATATGAAATAGATACCAGAAGCCAGAAGAATAATAATGAACAGAAATGTAAGATTCCAGCCCTGCAATGTTCTGCGAAGATATTGGGTTTGATGTTTGGTCGAAATGCCTATTTTGACCTGACCTAATAACTGGCCATCTGCCATAATAGGAAATTTTATGTCTAAAATGGATTTTTTTATTGATAGAATGTCAATTGTATCCTCTAAAGATTTTTGGGCAATCTGGTGGTTCTCTTTCAAATAAGAGGCAATTGTGCGCTTATATTTGTCAGTAATTAGACAGTATACAGTATCTTCTACTTTGGCTGAACTTGCGGCCAACTCTTCAATTTTAGTAAAATCATAGGCCAATATTGCATCTGGACTGACCAGGGCAATATAGTTGCCAAGCAGTTCACCTGTGTGCCGAAGGTTGCGGTCGATGAGAACAGAGTAAGAATGATGCAGGAAATATGTTGTTATCCCAAGGGTTATGGTAATTACCACAGACACAAATAGGATGAATTTTATGCCCAATGATTTAATGAGTGACGATTTGGCCGGAGATAAATGTTTCATTGTGGCAGAGCCTGGTCAACGGCAAGGATTATATCTTTTAAGTTGTCGAAATCAACCGGGGACACAGGGCCAAAGCCAGTGAAATCCTTTTTGATGGATTTATAGATTTTTGGATCAGGTGTGTTGATCAGAGCATGGCGTATTTTTTCGAGCGTTTGGTCGTCAACTCGGCTGCTTACTCCTATACAGTGTTCATATACGTTTTCAGTTTGGGCAATTATTTTTAGGCCATTGCCCACATATTTCTGGGCAATGCTTGGTTTCATGCCACCCGCATGGAAAAGACCGCTTAATATTCCCTTGGCAACGTTATCATGTGAGCCTGTGAACTTATACTCAATTTGGTTAAAAATGCCTGCCTTGATCAGCATTGCAGCAGGCAGGATACATGAAAGAGTCGACTGCCGGTCACCAAAAGCAAAACGAGCCCCGGTCAAGTCGCTAATTGTATTAATTGGGCTAGATTCTTTGGCGACAATAACACCATGGAAAGTGGGCTTGCCATAATTGAGGCCAACGGCAGCTAGGCGAATTTTTCCGGGGTGTTTAAGGTCCCAGGTTGCAAAAGGAGCTGGGCCGATATAGGAAATATCAATTTCATTGTTTACAAGAGAGTTCATGAGTGCAGCATAGCTTTTAGCAGAACGAAAAGTGATTGTAGCCCCGGTCTCTTTAGCAAGATAGTTAATTAAGGGGGTGAAGCTTTTTTTTAAGGCAGTGGGTTTTTTGTAAGGGTGGACACCAAAAACATAGGATTGTTGGGCCCGGCAGGAGGTAGGTGCTGTCCATACAAGGAAAAAAAAGGTAGCGGATAAGATTGTGAAATTGAAGAACAGAAGTTTTTTAATGCTGGATACTATTTCTTGGTCACTTTTGCGCATGGAAGTCCAGGTTGAAAGAATATCGATTTTGTTAATTTTCTGATTACTTTATTAAGTAATGGTAGGCTTACCGAAAATGGTACCAATTTGCCAGCTCAAAAAAGATAATCGTGGGTGAACAGGTATGATTATATTTTTAATGAAGAGCTATTTTTTTTTTAGTTCTCTTGTTGAGAAAATAAATCCATTGCTCTCTTCATCTTGAACCATTTTAAAAAAATTGCAATTTATGCATTCCATGGCCTTTTGAGCAAAAGTCCCCTGGGTTTTACCCTCGCAGAATGTTCCAGCGATGGCCCAGCAAAATCTGCCACATCTGTGGCCTCTATTTACACCTGAAAATTTATTGTCTGCAGCAGCCGGACAAACGCCCTGCTCCTTAACATTTGATCCACAGGCCTGACGGCCACATTTCATTACATCCCAGCAGTTACGTAGAGCCATTTGTAATATTGTCCAAGTAATATTTGAAACCCAAAAACCTAATTATGGTATCAGGGGTGCTTTATTAATATAATAACGATTTGTATAAATTTCTCAGTCAAGAAGTGTTGCTTCTTGATAATAATTAGCAAAGACCTAATTTAGTAAAATTTTGCGCAGAGTCAAGTGGAATTATTGACAATGAGTTATTTCTTGGGATTGAAAAACAGGCTATTCAATGGGTGGGATAACTATATTGGGTTGACCATTGGATGGGGAAATATACTGGAGTTACTCTGGAGCTTTAAAAAATTACAGAAGTTTTCATTAAAACGGTTATCTCAGCAACACTAATGGTGCCTTGAGATAATTGATTGTTCAATGCTCAATGCTGTGTTGGGAAAAGCAAACTAAAAAGCCTTCAACATCTTGGTACATACGTTGGCGTGTTGGCCAGAATTTGCAGCCAAGCCATGGCATCTTCGTGATCCCTGAAAATAGCGAAGCGTATAATGCCGGTACCAATGCTCTGGATCATCCTGGCAGTACCATATTCCATGTCATTTGGAGCTACCACGGCAATTCTGGATTTTGCCAGGGTTTTTTTATGTGGAATGAGGCCCACCAGTAAATCTTTGACTTCAGTGTTAAACATATTGCTGAGGTCGCCATTTGTGTAGTCATTGTAAATGCTTGTGCCCTCTTGCCAATCCGGATCATTGAGCATCATTTCTATTTTTTCACAGAGGTCATCGATGTTTACCTCTTGTGATGTTTCAAGAAAGGCCAGTTTTTTGTCTGGTTCAATTCTGTATGTGCAAGGCATTGGTTGTTCCTCCCTTTTTCTGCTTAATGTGTCTTAAGGCGCGCTCCCTGTATTTTTGTCCCTTATTATATAAAGTTAGATTTGTAGCTCTTAAGGAAGTATTTACAGAAGTTTTTTGATAAAAAATAACTGTAAACTACTTATAGAATATCTGTTTTCAAAGGGCTGTCAAGCACAAAAATAATAATAATATACTGTTGTTTTACCATGAACTCCTTCTAGGTTTTAGCTGCAGAGCTTTTTAGCCGCTGATAAAAAAATTGTATTTCAAGTTGTACTTGTAATACAATAATAATTGCTTTTGCATTGTTGGTATTTGACCAAGAATTACTTAAAGATTGCTGAGATTGCGATTAAAACCACTGGGATAAACGGATGAAGAAGAAAAATAATTTTTTTGGGATATCGATCTTTTCCATGGGAGTTATTGCCTTGTTGCATGGGTTGGCTTTGGGTGCTGACACGGTTTTGTTCGGTCTTAATGTGCCTTTGTCTGGGGCTTACTCCCAGCAGGGAGAGGACGAATTACGGGCCTACAAGTTGGCAATTAAGGAAATTAATGATGCTGGTGGCGTTTTGGCAAAAAAAATTGTCTACATGGTAGGAGACACAGAAACCAATGCAGAGGTGGCCCGGCAAAATGCTAAAGAGATGATCTCAGAGGGAGCTATAATGATAACCGGTGGCTCTAGCTCAGCTGTGGCCATTGCGCAGGGTGAAGAGTGTGAGAAAGCTGGCGTTGTATTCATGGCAGCTCTCACTCACTCAAACGCAACAACTGGTAAAAATGCTCATCGCCATACATTTCGATGGTACAATAACGGCCATCAGACCGCTAATGCCATGGCACAAACGTTGTTGGATAAGTTTGGAAAACAGGCAAAATATGCCTTTATTTATGCGGACTATACATGGGGAAAAACTGTTCTAAAATCACTAAAGGATGTAGTCGAGAGAGCCGGTTGCACAACGGTATTAACTCTTCCAACAATACTTGGGACAAAGAGCTATATCTCGCCATTGCTTAAGGCCCGCAAAGCAAAACCGGATGTGCTTGTCTTGATTCATTTTGGTGGAGATATGATAAGTGCCCTTAAACAGGTAACTCAATTGAGGCTGAGAGAGGAGATGGAAGTAGTTGTCCCCTTGATGGAATTACATATGGCCCATGGTGTGGGTCCTGAAATAATGCAGGGAATTTATACGTCCATGTGCTGGTATCATGGTCTTGCTGACGAACACCAAGGCTCAAAGGAGTTTGTTGAAAAGTTCGAAAAAGCGTATGGCAAAAAACCAGGGAATGCTGCGGCTGTCGCATGGGTAGATATTTTTCAATATGCGGATGCTGTGAACAGGGCTGGTTCTTTTGATCACAGCAAAGTAATTAAGGCCCTGGAAGGACATGAATTTTCACTGTTACTCAATCAAAAAGAATATTGGCGGGACTGGGATCATCAGGGTATTCATCCAACATTTGTGGCAGTTGGCAAGTCTCCTGCTGAAAGTAAAAATGAATGGGATCTCTTTACGATTATTGCCAAAAAAGAGGGAGAGGATGTTGCCCGAACCCGAGAGGAAAATCCCGTGCAATTGGAAACTCTGCCGTAGGAGTTCGTTTTATGGTGCGAGATAGAATAGCCCTTATCACATCTTTAATTGTTTGCGCAGTGTTCGTGTTTTCAATTTCCACTGGGTTGGCAACTCCTCCAAGGAAGATTTTAAGAGTGGGGTACATACCGATATTATCTCAACTGCCTCTCATTATTACTTATGAGAATGACCGAATTGATTTTGAAACAATTAAGCTCAAACTGATTAAATACAATTCTTACACATCACTTGAGGCAGCAATCCGGGTGGGGGCAGTGGACGTTGCTGATATACCAGCTGTTACAGCGTTCTCCATGGTAGCGGATGGCATTACAATAAAAATTTTTGGAGCGACACATGAGGGGGGCGCTGTGTTGATAGGCGGTGTTAAGGGTGGAATGCAATCGTTAAGGGGGGCATTAATAGGCGTTCCTGGTTTGGATTCTGCTGAGAATTTGAAGTTACACCATGCCTTGGAAAGTTTAGGGCAACGCCCAGGCCTTGACTTTAAAACCATTGATGTGCCTTTTTTGATGGCCATACCCGAGTTGAAAAAGAATCATTTTAAGGGCCTCTTTTTGCCAGAGCCTTTCGGAACCTTGGCTGAAGGTGAGCTGGCTGGATTTAAAATTGAGGGGCAAGAAGAATATTTGGCGGATAAAATCCTTGATACTGTGCTTGTTGGGCGTTCTGAATTTATAAACAGTAATCAAGCTTGTCTTAGCGAGTGGATACAGGGCTTGGTGCGAGCTTGCGAATATCTTGAAAAAGATATCATGGAAACCGGAGGGATGCAGACAGCCCTAGCTCAGGAGAAATATTTTGGCTTTTCGAAAGAAATAGTAAAAGAATCTCTTGGCCAGAGGAAGGGTGGAATGAAATTTGTTCCGTTTTTGCCAAAGAACAATCAACTGAGATTCTACCTGGAAAAAGCAATGAAAATAAGAATACTGACAAAATCCGTGGATTTGGACCACCTAACTGCTTATTCGTTTATGAAGCCTTTTTTGCAAAATGGGTCGGAGGTGGAGAATCACCAATGATGTATCTGTTTAGTAAGGTATTTGCTCTGAATTAAAGAAGTGTTCATGAAATATTGTGGATAAGGAGGGAATGTATGGACAGCTTTCATCTCCAGATAAGACATAAGGTAGTGTTACTAATTCTTTCCCTTGTTCTTTTGGTAAGTATATTTATGACTGGGAGTACAATGTGGCTGGCCAAGGCAGGGAAAGAACAGGTGATGAATGGTGTTGTCAGTAAAATGGCTGGTTTGCAGGAGGCAAACACTTCCGAGTTTGTTCAATTTATTGATTTAGCCAATGCTGGAATCCGCCAGGCAAGTGGATTGGTTGCGGTTGATTCCATTGTTGCCATAGCCCAGAATAGTCAGACCGATTTTGTTGAGGTAATTCATGATGAGTTTGAAGGTTTTGGTGGACGGCTCGCAAACATTACTGATGAACAGAATCAGGTGATTAATGTTGGGAATCTTGATCTTTTGGGGCACTCTACAGATGCGATGAATGAGATAATGGATTTTGACGGTAAGTCTCAGAATGTTCTCGCTAATTTAGCTGAATTTAATGTGGAGTCAATCCGGGTTTCAACCACGGAAAGTTTGTCTCGCTTAGCGTTATTGATGAGTAGCTTTCAGCATGATCTCCAGACCATGCAATATGCCAACAATGAAGAATTAGACGGGATGTTCATTGAGATGCTGAATCTTATTGAAGAGCCAGGTTTTGAAAAAGAAAGGTTGCTGGAATTCACAATTAACATTTTTGAGCGATTGAAACTGAATGCAGCGCAACGTAACGAGGATTTTTTCACAGGGATGATCAGTGAATATAAATTGCAATCTGCTGTCATGATTGAAGAATTATTGTTGGTCACTAAAAAGGTCAATTTTGCAATTGCCGCCGAAATGCAAAACGCGAACACCATGCAAAGTGAAAAAATGGATCAGATGATCGATAAATTGCTTGAGGCGCAACAAGAGATCAATGAGCCTATTCAACAGAGCAATGAATTGATGCAATCCTCGGTCAATGACCTCAAAGTAAGTATGCCAGAGAGGTTAAAGGAAAAAGCGGAAGAGACTTCAAAGAGTATTGCAGAACAAACAGCCAATGCATCGTTGCTGGCTCAGGAAGCAAGTTCAAAAGTAGGCACAAAGGTTGCCAATAATTCTCGCCTTGCCATTGCACGATTTGAAGAGAGTGTTGCTGGAGCACAAGACATTATTGAAAATACTCTTAATAAGTCATTTACAGGGATAATAACGTCGAGTTTTGTTATCGCTTTGCTATTTACTGGAGTGGGCGTATTTTGTGGTGTTTTTATGACCAAGAAAATACTTCGCCCCTTAGACATGGCCGTTGAAGTAAATAACAGATTGGCGGGCGGGGATTTGACTGTAAACGTCAGGGTTGACCGGAAAGATGAAATTGGTCGAATCCAAACAGCAATGGCAGGTATGATTGAAAAAATGCGTGATGCAATTGTAAGCGTAAGGCAGGTTGCTAAGCAAGTGACAATTGGGCTTGATGAACTGGTTAATTCCACCCAAGTTGTTTCTGAAGGGGCAACAGAGCAAAATGATTCTGCTGAACAGTTGACAACCTCCATGGCTCAAATGTCTCTATCCATCAAACAAAGCGCGGAAAATTCCAGGCAGACGCGGGCCATTGCCAGTAAAGCACCTTTTGACGCCGCAGAAGGTGGAAAGGCGGTTGAGGAGGAGGTTGAT
>PJEL010000885.1_pt1 | contig 33305 bp, 27 predicted proteins | sample 1853271 | NCBI WGS metagenome assembly PJEL01 (sample SAMN08108733, study PRJNA415343) | Invertebrate metagenome, whole genome shotgun sequencing project. | host: Globobulimina | place: Sweden: Gullmar Fjord | collected 2015-08 | reverse complement strand
TGCTTGGGATCTCGACCGATCTACGTTTCTGTTGCCCACACGAGTGTTTCTGTATACGGCGACGTGTGAACACTACGCAGAGTTTCAAAAGGTAGAATAAAGAAGTAAAATAATTCTATTAATTGTAGACGTGTCATTGATATTCCAGCAAGATCGATCTTGTCAAAGATTAATCTCCGATAAGAGACGCATCTGCCTCGATCGAGGCAATGTGTGATCGATCCGATACGTATCAACGATTTCAACAGTACTTTTTTACTACATAAAATAAGAATCAAACAGATACCATCAAAATCGAAACACACTGTACATACACCGGTGGGGTTTTGGACATCTTTCGGACCGCCATCTGGATTGGTACTATCGTCGATACATCTGTGGTCACCAATCGCCTGTCGGTTTGAATTCAATTTTTCAAACTATATATGAGTGATATCGAGCGGGCAGGTTCTGGAGTGGAGGAGGGACGACACGGGTGTTCCTCATGTTGGAGACGCGGAACCAAGGTGCTGAAAAAACCAAAAGATATATCAGCGAATGATCTTAACCCGATGACATGGTTTAAGAAATATCGGGTAAAGAGAGACGATCAATGGAGTTTTGGTAAGATTCAGTGGAAGAAACTGCTTAGACGACAAGATCATGCTGGACTGCTATTAATTGTGTTTTTTTACGTTGCTACTGCAATTATTCACTTTACCGTGGACCCGCGAGTGAATGACTTTTACCTGTATGATGCCACAATCTCGTACCCTCCGGCAAACAAGCGAGGATTCTCCCCAACCGTTCCAGCATGGGCTGCCATCTTCATTCCCTTGCTGATGAGTATTGCAACCCTGATTGTTGGTGAATTATATTACAGTCGTTCCCAACATCATTGCCTGACTGATGCACTTGCAGTTATTTTATACTTTATTCTGGATCTTGCGCAGGCTGTGGGTCTGGCACTATTGACGACAGAGGCAACAAAAGTTGCTGTTGGACGGTACAGACCTGATTTCCTGGCAAGATGTGCTCCAGCAGATCCAGGCACGGTGACTCTGGAGTATGGAAATACCACGATTGGGATGTATCCTTGTAATGAAGATTTGTATGGGGCAGATACAATAAAGGATGGTCGCCAGTCGTATCCATCTGGTCATGCATCATTCTCATTTACGCTTGGAGCATATGGAGCCGGATATATGATTTGGTGTTGGAATATGAGGCAAGAATGGAGTCCACGACTCAGGGGTCCAAAACGAGAGTTTCTTTCGGATTTGGGAAATGTGATTGCCAAGATATGGACCTGTTGCCTTCTCGGTGTTCCTTGGGGAATTGGATGTACTCGTATCATTGATTACCAACATAATGTGAGTGATGTCGTTGCTGGTATTGTTTTGGGACTGACTATTGCCACGATTTTCTTGTTGAGAGCAGTCCCTCGATTCCAGAGAGTTTTGACATATGTCTCTGCAGAGGGCGTCGAGGAGGATGACTGGGAGGAGAGTACAGAGACCCCTGTCGATCAGCCACAAGAGTAGTCTGTTTCATGATATTTGTATATGTATTACAACCTATGTCTCTTCATCTGAAACCTTCAATGTCTCATTTCTCTCCGTCACACTACCATTTTCATATCGCTCATATAACTCTTCTTGACTCACTTCGTCAACTATTGCATCATCTACTTTGACCGTACCATCTTTCTTTTTCAAACCCATGCCCTGTACAGCATGCCGAGCAGCAGCAACCTTGATCTTTTCAGCTGGGATCCCAGTCCTCCGGCTCATCTCTACAATGTATTCCTGAGTCTCTGCATCAAAGTACACCACTTCCTGGGTCTCTGGAATGAGCATCCTCAACTGATTCTCTTTCATCACTCTACGATATCGCCGGAATCCCCGGATTGTAAAGTACCCGCACACTATGACAAAGATTGCAATAAGAGCAATGATGAGCCAAAAATACCACCGATCCACAAGAGGAGTATCATTCTCACCACCAAACAGCTCGCTCAACCCGAGAGCATCTTCTAGTTTGTCAACCAGATCGTTCTGTGGATTGATATCGACAGCACCAGGAACATCGATACCCTGACCTCTCACCCTATTTCCTTGAGTAAACAGACCCAACACACTCACCGTCGAGAGCAGGCGAATCCCACGCCAATCCCCCATCATCTCTTCAAAACACGATGTGTTTCTTCAATAAATGATGAAATTCTCTGGAATGACTCGTATGGAGACGCGTGACCTGGTGTCGTGTATGTATCCGTTTCAACAGCCAGTAAAACGGCTTGCACGCTTGGCAGAGAAGATTGTCGTTACCAAACAAAGGTACTCGTACATGTGTAAAGTATCAAAATATCAAGAGATCCAGGATGCAAAGCATTACATACAATATTTTTGTAAAATATGACTCGATCTAGTAGAATCACGTCTCCACACGTTTGCACATCCGTTGGAATCATATGATCATGCATGATGGAATCAATCCCCCCCCATTCATGAAAGAGATACACAAGGTGGTATACCACCTCTATCTACGTAGATGGTAGATACCTATTACTACGTGATCTTGTGATGAGACAAGATGCATGTATGGGTGGGAATGGACAGGAAGGATCTCCTTTGAGTGGATCCAATTGGATCTTGCAAGATCTTGCAAGTCATGGCAGCAACCACTCCTACGCGACCAGCATGTGTATGAAAAGAATGGAGAATCCTTCATACTAGTATATATATTTATACAAACCTTTGCATTTGTGTTCATATGTATATGGTACCAGTGAGGACTGTATTTCTGTGTAACGTCCCCCAACGGGAAATTTTGTAGACAGTCCGTGACGAAAACAACACGACCACAGAGGGATTCTTCTCTCCTATGGATTATCTTAATCGTTTTAGAAAATCATCGTGGGTAGCATGCTGGTCCCCGGATGATGAATTTCGTTCGCACATGCCTGCTCGGCACTCTGACTACAGAGACAAACTTCCAGAGCCTTTTGCAGACATTCAAGAAGAGTATGCTCGCTTTGTGACTCATGGACAGTGGACGTTTGGTCTGCTGGATATGTGGTGTCCAAAGTCAAAGGTTGTCAAGCATAGTGTTCATATTCCATGCTGGGATTCATTCAAAATATTGCCTTGGAAATGGAGGGGTTGTGTGTTTGGAAGAAACTGCAAAGAGTGCTACTGGTTTGGTTTGCGTGAGACAAGATGGGCCAGGACGGCATATGGTGGAAATTTAGGAAGAGAATATGTGCTTCCTGTTCGGGGAGTAGGGACGCATGGATATAAAAGTGAAATAGAGGCACTGTGTTGGCTGACATGGGTTTTGGGATGTATCTTGGGGTGTGGTATTGGTCAAGTGATGTCCATCTGTGGAAATGCATCCGTAAACTTTGCAGCACCATATACTTGTCATACGAGGTCGAGGATGCGATATAAATATGGCCTACCTCCTATGATTCCATTCTGCCCACTTGGTATTGATGACTTTTTGATGCATTGCTTTTGCTTCTATTGTGCCAGTCACCAGGAGATGCGAGAACTGATTGTTCGTGGAGTTGACGGACCTGGATTACACACGATGGATGTTTGGCCACACTCGTATTCTCATTTGGAAGGATATGATGAGGTGTTGCAGCAGCGACGGAGAAAAGTGGAACTGATGTGGTTGAATCCTCCACCCCAGTACAAGTTGAACAAGGAAGAGAAATACCCAGATATGATGTCTGCAGTTTCTCATAGTATCCTAAAAGCGTTGAAAGAATCTTGCAAACATGGAGGAAGAGCATTGGTGGGAAGAACAGGTCAAGCCTTGTCAGGAAAGACATCCAAGAATCTTGGATGGAGTGTGGGAATGGCACCACCCGTGGTACAAGAGATGAAGAGAGAATTCGAACGAACGCATTCGGATCCTACATTGATGGTTCCTGTGATTCAAGAAGTCGATGCATACGAAGGCAAAGCATGGTCTGTCGCATATTAATTCAATTCATTAATCAAGTCTTATTTACATTGCTTTGTGTTTCTTTTTATTGGCCCATGTTCCTGTGTGGATAACACCTGATACGGTTTTGGGCTTATTCTTCTCTCGCACAGTCGTTGTTGTGGTACTAACCTGTGGTTTGGCAGACACAACAGCTGCGGAAGAGATGTTGACAGTCTCGTGTTGGACTGTTGAGCTGGGTTGATCAGCCTGAATATATGGGACAAACATGCCAGTGACTGGATCCTTGGTTCCCCAGACCTGATCCTTTGTATGCCAGTAATATCCTGATGTGTCGTCGTATATATACATATTGTCTTGTGTATTGTCCACAATAGAATGTGGCTTATTCGTTTGAAACTCTGCTGGTTCCCAAGAGATTGACTCTTCTTGTTTGCATGGCGCCTTGTCTCGAGAAGAGAACCGCTCCATGCAATACTCCACCAAGCACAACTGTCCTTGATTTCCCAGTACCCGCCCGTTCAATGCATCGGATATCTTTGTGGCATCTTTTATGGAAAAACACCGACAATAGGCAGTGCCCTTGTGGTGTCCAGTGACACGGTCTGTAGAAAAATTCACCTCTTTGACAGGGCAGATGCCGTGTATTATTTTTTCTACTTCCTGTTCTGGAAGAGATCTATCAATATCAGTTATCCGCAGCATCCGAGTTGGTATTTTTGGGTCAACAAACTCACATCCAAGTGACCGTAGTGATCCACATGACACACACATGTCCCTTTTCGGTGCATTGTCAACCTGGCATGATGTACATATCCAGCATTTCCCATATGGAAATATTTTTGGTATCATGCTGGATTCTAACCCTTCATTTGCGTATTCCAGTCTCATTCGTTTATCCCTGCAGTATGCATCATGTTTCCATGCAGAGGCCATCAGCCCTTGGGCAGCCTCCACACTCGTCATCAGTAGGTACCCAGCAGCTACCTTTTCACCATCACGTGCAATTCCTCCATATTTTGAGTTCATCAGTGCTACTGCCACAGTGCCTGGAACAGGGGAAAACAAGGCTTCAAGCTCATACTGTTTCACTCTCTCTGGCAGGTTGAGTATCACAATACTTCGCGTCGGAATATCATTCTCCGTACTTTCATCCCATTTCCTGCAAAATCACGAATCTGGTAAATCCATTCACACGTGCACGTGGATTCTACCCGTATGGACACACAGCATAAACAGTCCTGCACCTTTTCTCAACACTCCTTCTCTCGCCTTTCCGTCTCTCGCCTTTTTCATGTCGAAATTTGGATCGCATTTCATTGTCATGGTGAGACGAATCAGGTCTCGCGTGAGAGTGAGCCTTTTCACGAGAAGCCATATTTGACCTGTCCTGGGAAGAACGTTTGTTTCAACTCGTGGGCACCATTGACAGGTATGACTGATTACAGTAGTATCAAATAATAATAACAATAATTCATATGTAACTGTTCTATTCAATTGTCAAATGCTTTACGATAAAGAACCTCTGGTCTCCCATCAAGAACAGCACAGACACGGGCAGCAGTAAAGAGGTAATCACTCAATCTATTCAAATACTTTGTCACTTGATCCAATCGCTCTGAATCTTCACAAGCAAACGTAGATCGTTCAGATCTTCTACATACTGACCGAGCAAGGTGCAGATGAGATGCAGCTTTCCCTCCTGATGGTAGAATAAACTGTGTCAAAGCTGGGAGATTGGCAGCATGGGCATCAATCCATTCTTCCAGTTGCTCGACGTGATCTTGAGAAAACGTTACACGTTTCAGCTTTGACTCACTTGAATTGTCTGGAGTTGCAATGCATGACCCAATATCTAATAATCTTGATTGGATAATCTCCAATTGTCTGTTCAACTCTTCTCCAGTGGATGGGATGTACTCTCGAGCAATGCCCAGGACAGAATTCATCTCATCTACATCTCCCAGTGCACTAAATATTGCATCTGTCTTTTGGCGACGCTCTCCATTGTAGAGACTCGACGAGCCCCCATCGCCCGTTTTTGTATAGATTTTCATGACGTTCACATTGACATTCGGTCTTGTACGAGAAAAGAATATATGTAGCACAGTAGAATGAAAGAATACATATATTACATGTTAAATAGATTTTGGTGAATTCATTGCGAGGATAGATAGTCATATGTCCAACAACCATGCAATCCTGATGGAAGAGGTTTATCTTTCTCAAGCCAGATTTTGCATAGTGGACCCTGATCGAGATGACGAGCATCGAACAGGAAGAATCCAGATCTTGACGTTTTGGAGTCGAAGAATTGGGCAAGAACCCAGCCATTGTCATCATCCTCACGTTGGTCTGCATCCCTGCCAATGAAATGGGGCTCCAAGAGGAATTCGTGGGGTTCTGGAAACCATGTCTGTGTATTCCGACCAACTGTATCAATCTTGGAAACACCAATGAGTGCTTTGGAGAAGTCAGATTCGTATCCATATACATAGCGATGCTTTGACCCCCTGCACGACCCTCTTACACTGGGCATCTCAAGATAATTGGAGCTAAGAGTCTCTATGGAGATGGATGCTTTTTCAACCGAATCAAAATTGTTTACGCGAACTCTCCTCAGTCTAGATTGAAAAGCAGCATTTGGATCGATGCATTGTGATGGTAATGCTTCCTTGCCTACTGCTGGGAGTGATGGGTAATGGATGGAGTCTACAATCACATCGTTGCCATCTTCATATGCATTCGCATGATGGAAAATGAATGAAGATGGAAGCTCGAAGGTCTTGATGTCATCCGACCCTTGCCGCGGTATCATGTATAGAATTGTGGGCTTATTTTCTTGCCATCTAACACATGAAGCTGCGGGTGCTTTTCCAGACATGTATGTTGCGTTGTCCACAGTCACTGGATTCTTCATGAGAATGTAGTGGGATTCTGTGATGGCAAAGTCATGAAGAAATGCAAATCCGGGAATTGATATTGTCCTTGTCCTTTTCAACTCCATGTTTTCGTCTTCAAATTCCATGAAACGGACTTCTGTATAAAGCGGGGGAAAGGAGATTTGTGTCGGATCAATAATCCCCATTTTCATTTGATAGGAAAATGTGCACAGTGTTCCATCAATAATGTGAGGATGAGCAGTCACCGCATGTCCTCCCGCTGCTACCATATCTTCCGGTATGCCATGTACTTGGAAGTATTCTTCTCCACTAAAATACTTTTGTGCTGCAGCCACCATGGAGCCCATCATCTTGTTTGAAATGTTAGAACCCAGATCAAATGGCAGCCCTGTTTTAATCAGTCCTCCTAGTGTATCTATCCCAATCGTTTGTAATGTATATGGGCATATTCTATACGGCTGTCCTGCCTCAAAAAGAGACCAAAAATTTCCTTTATAATACATGACATTCGTATTGGAGGGATTTTTCACATATAAATCTCCAAAGTTTGATGTGGCTCTCTGAGTTGCAAATGTCCCTCTGAATAGTACTCTACCTGCTTCTTTCTCTGCTTGATACTCAAATGTCTGTACAAAACGTGATCGAAAGTATGCTTTGCCCTCTTTGATTGCCAGGCTTGCAATAAACCCATCCCCATCATATGGATGGTCCACCTTGTACTCTCCAGATTCAAATCTGTTCGATCCATTTCTAAACAACGTCCCTCTCAACTCCTTCGGTAAATCTCCTTCTATCTCACAGAAGTACCCTTCCACATCCTCTTCGGTATCAATGAAGGTCTTGTCCCATGAATCCAGAAAGGGAATGTATTGCTCGTCCACAGAAAGTAACTTTGAGGCTCTGCACCGAGACTGGTTTTCTCGTTGTTTGGTGGCATCTATGTTTCTTTGATACCTATAAAAGTGCGTATATTGATCCAAGATTGATGAATAGCGAGAGTGGGTTCTTCGAGGACCTGAACACTCGGTTGCCTTTCCAGGGCAACGCAAGGTACCCATATTTCTCACTGGCAATCCTAAAACAATTCGAATCGTTTAGATTTGCACTCAAATCTAAATGAAATAAATAATTCTGTCTAAAAATCAATGTTGTGCGCAGGTGGTGTAGACTTCGTCATCTCTTGAGCTTCCTTCTCCAACCATGCCTGTTCTGCATCAGGATCAACCTCTACTGCCTCAACAACAAGCCTTCGCCTCTTATTTCGAATAATATACGATGTAATCTGAGGTAATGGTGCTTTAATAGCACCAAAAGCAGGTAATTTATGAATTTCCAAGTGGCCAGCCACAGTATTTGAGTCTTTTGACAGATTCACGACTTGGGAGGTATCTTCTACTGATTCTAGTTCAAAAAAGGCGTCTGCGACATGGCGTATCCTTGCTGATTGTGATTGATCTAGATGCTTCATTGGGATTGTAATCATGATTGAAATATTGGGTTTTTGCTGGATCAATGATCGAAGCTGATTGAGCAAATTCACAAGTCTGTCTTTCCCCCTCCCCTGGGTGTCATCGTCCCAAGGCAAGCTCCCCACATGCGGGATGATGATTCTTCCTATTGACCCTGGCTTGGATTCAAACTCCTTTCGTGTAATTGATTCTATGAATTCTTTCACTCTTGATACAGTCTGTGAGACAAACCCATCCAATGGGTTGACAGAGAGTATCCGAACATCACTCACCTCTTGTGCCACATTCAAAACATCCTCCGTGTATTTTGCGGGTGGTGGCCTGGAAATATCAAAATCATGTGACCATCGAGAATTTGTCCGTATTGTTCTTGATTGGCTGCGTGAAGACCCTAGTGTTGGCCTCTGCCCTTGCATTGCCATGGAATTTGCATGCATATCCCTTGGGTTTCTATATTTCTCATATTGCCAAGCAATTCTCAGCTTTGATTCGTCCTTGTCTTCGCTGATTTTCTCTGAATCGTCTTTCTTAGGCACTGCAAGGTCTTTTTTGGAGAGACTCTTTAGAATAAAATCATTAACAGACGTGGTCTTTGCAATTTTGTCGGGGAGGATGATTCCTACAGAGTGTTTCACTGATAAACCTTCAGAGACGAAATATTTTAAAAATAGGTCTCCATGGCGGGTCCAGCCATCGTCAGAAAAGATTGTTAGGGTACCCAGTGGTACCCCTCCACCACCAAGGATCGCATCAAGATCATCAAGACCAGAAGAAACTACGTGCAAACCATGGGAACCAGGTCGTGTTCCAACCTCAACCCCACCAATACTCCCAGCACCGACGATCTTCCCTTTAGTTGTTCCTACATAAAATCAATATATCAATTCTAGTATTCATCGTTCTCATTGATCGTTCAATAATGGCAGAAGAAGAATATAGGAAAGGGTTCACTGCATGTGAACATGCAAACCTTCAATGCTTCATGGCACGCACCTCCAGGTTTCTTTCGGGTAAACGAGCTCATGCTTATACTTTTGACAATGAGCTCATGAACATGCGTGATGGGATAAAAGAATGATTCTCCGGAGTACCATATTCAAATACCATTCGATACCATTTTTTATTATTGCGCCACGAAAATTTTTAAAAATAATATGAAAGTGAACGGTGTATCAGCGCAGTATATAGATTCAATTGTGGAATATATTGTATTTTATATCACTGTGGCAATGTCTACTATCGATCTAACCCCTCATAAGCCCATCTGATGGACATTCTGGTTGTTGTTCCTTTCACGCCTTGGACCTTTTGAAAGACTTCTTTTTGATTTCCTGTCAATAGGAATAGAGGTGATCGACTATGACATCTGTAGAAGCTCATGAAATCGCTTCGGATGCTCATAGGAATGATTTCTCATGGGATCAGCTCGAGGAGGATGAACATGGAAGGTTACGAGCATCGGTATGTCTTGTGACTTGTCTTGCTTGTGACACTGCAGATGGTCGTGATATGTGTCTTGTACGCAGGGGGGTGTAATGAAGCAGAAGCACAGGAGACAAAAACTGCTCATGTCCACGATAGAAGGTCGTGGGCAAGCCATTCAGAGAGGCATGATTCGATACCTTGAGCTTGTATTTGATGTTTCAAAAGCTGCAAGTATGAATGACATGAGACCCCTACGGTCTGCGGCGATGTTCCACGCTGCTGAACTATTTATAAGATCCTTTTTTGATGAGAACCCTTTGAGTCAACTGGGCATCGTACTGATTAAGGATGGTGTTGCTCAACAGTTAACAGACCTCTCATCAAGTCCGGTATGTAAAAACATTCCTATTTTCAAGATGCTTTGGTTCTATCATATAGAAAATTGATCTGCAGGAAATGCATATAGAAAAATTAAAGGCGAATTTAGATACTGGGGGTAGTGCTTCTATTGGGAATGCACTGGATGTGGCCACAGATGTTTTGAAAAATATACCACCTTATGGTCACCGTGAAGTATTATGCCTGCTGGCCTCCCTATCTACGTGTGATCCTGGGGATGTAATGGGCAGTATCAATAATGCAGTGAAAAATAACATCCGAGTCTCCGTAGTAGGATTGGCAGCAGAGGTATATATATTTAAAATGCTGTCCCAAAAGACAGGTGGCACATATGCTGTTGCACTTGATCAAGAACACATGGAGGATCTGGTGCTTGCCCATGCAACTCCCCCGCCATCACTGAAGACTAAAGATGAAAAGCATAGCCTTGTCCATGTGGGATTCCCCTCTCAGACGTCTTCTGCACCAGGTGCTGCATGCTTTGTTGGTTCAAACTGTGTGTTACGATCTGGGGCATTCATTTGCCCACGGTGTCGAGCGCGAACTATGGAAGTTCCTTCAGAGTGCCATATTTGTGGTCTTACATTGATTGCATCACCACACTTGGCGAGGTCTTACCATCACTTGTTCCCTGTCAAGGCATTCAGTGAAGTCAAAGATACATCCTCCATAGTTGGCAAAGCGTGTTTTAGTTGTCAGTTTGTTTTCAAGGAACAGAGGGGTCTCGATTCTTCAGATATTTCTCAGTGTGGAGATTGCAACAATTACTTTTGTCTGGATTGTGATGAGTATATCCACTGCAATCTCCACACATGCCCTGGATGTGAAGTGTCACACACCTAATTGCTTGCACCTGACTGGTCAACTTGAATGAGTGGGCATGACATCAATGTCGTCAAAATAAACAAATGCATTGTAAAAATATCTTTGAAAAGAATCCATGATGAAGGATTTCAGGACGTACATGACCTGCGCGTGTTTTATTGCACTGTTTCTTCAGACAAGTGTTGAGGGATATGACAGGTCCTTGTATGACTTGGGGACCTCTGTACACGTCCGTGTGACATTTGAAGAGCTGGATCGGCTTTCATTTCTAGATTTACAAGATATGATGCTTTCTAATATACAACAGATCGCAATAGGCTCACAGGATAGCATTATTTATAGAGACTTGGACACATCACAGAAAAATGGACCTCTTGGGTATGAGGCACTTGTGCTCTTTGACTTCTCTCCACGAGACTCAACACCAGCAGCACTCCTAAATACATTCATATCAAATGATCCTCAAAGGGCTTTCCCTTTAGAAACATTTGGTATGTATAATGTAACATTTGTAGGACTGCTAGAGTGCACATACCCTTGTGGTGATCATGGTGTTCGAGTTCCCCGATACACAGAGTCTAGCAATAGCATTTCTTGTACGTGCAGCTGTGATTCGGGTTGGGAAACTGATCTCAACCAACCATTTGAATCATTCAAATACTGTGCAATACAGAGAGATTCAGTCAGCAGCTCACCGATACAAAATTCAGTCAATGGATCTTGGAGACCACCCGTGCCAATGTACCCACCACCTCCTCCCAAAACCTACGAGGACAAGTCGAGTGGTAAGATTCCTTTGTTCAAATGGGCAATCATAGGAGCATCTATCATCGTTACAGGTACGTATCAAATGATATGGATTCGATTCGTATGCTTGATACAAACACTTTTTTGCAGCGCTGGTGCTTTTCATTCTTTGCAAGACTCGGTGCTGTGGCCTCTGCAATGGGTGTTGTAGCTGCGGCATACGTACGCGTCGCATGGAATCATATCAGGTACCAAAGCAATACATTATGCACACAGCACCTGCAGCACCTAGTCCTCACGTGTACACGTACCAACATCCAATGACCCCTCCACTATCAAACCAGCATAATATCCCATCGCCATTGGGACAAGGGACATCTCAGGCAAATAAAATATCAAAGGGGGTATATTATTGATAGCATATATCATATGACATTGACCTACCAGTCTTCGATGAGAATGTTTCTAAAATTTCCTCTATGTCTTCTTCCCAGTCATCACACTCTGAGATCAGAGTACACAGTTCTAAAGCATGTGGTGCAGCAATCTGAGCTTCTGCTGCAGAATCCTTCACTTCCATGTTAATTACGACACATGGATGATTGCCATTTTTTGACTGTAAATCAGCAACTACAATTTCCATAACTCTTAACTCAAAAGTGACAACCACATCAAAGTATCCCACTTCAGAGGGACGTCTGTTTTGCCATTTTTGAGGTCCTGGTTTTACTTTAATGTCACGCGCCATCATATCTAATATCCCATTGGATGCATAAAATTTTTCGTCTTTATCCTTCAAGTCGTTGTAAATCTCCTGATAGGTCACCAGATCAAACTCATACCGGTTTGGTGTTTGCAAACTTTGACCAGGGAGCTTGACACTATTACCAACTCCAAACGATGCCACCTGTGATAAAATACACACTCACAGTGCTTCTTATACATTTAAATCATAGTATTTAATGATATTTCAAAGTCGTACGTCGAATCCGTGCTCTTCTAACAGGGCATGAGCGGCAACCGAACGATTGACGTTCGAAGCGCAGATCATGGCAAAACGAAGATCTGACATCTAATACTTATTTCTGAAAATCTAAACTATTCTATGCACAATTTTGTCGAGTGCGATGGAGAACCGACCTGGAATTTAATCATGAAAATGTCTCCAACGATTCAGCTTTCAAGGCTTGTGGAATTCCACACATGTGTCGAAGCTGTACAGCTTCGAAGCTTATAATTATAAGCATATAATTATATGAGATTTCTCCCTCTTACAAGAAACCTTTCGCAAGCAAATAGAGAAATACATTGTACGAAATAAAAAGGTCAAGTAAACGTCATGATTGTGTTAATAAACTTCATTCTATTTCCCGATAACGAGAGCTGAGGATATCTTCCATGATAATTTCTCCTTCACAAGCGTGTACTCCACCCTATATGATGTCTTGTAAGAGTCCCCTTTCTTGCCGTTTGTAGCCCAGAGATCTGCATTTTCATCAACCATTGCAATCGCCAGCAATGATCCATCACTTTGAGAACTTATGGACTCCACACGAACTTTAAGGGGCTTGATATTCCAGAACCATCCACTTTTACTCGCTTCCCTGGCCTCCGATGATACCGCAGATAGCATAGGATCTGCAAGGACTCCATCCAGCTGCTGGAGATTGTGCCTAGGGCCCATGGCTTCCGCTTTGATTTCAAGCCATGACCTAATAATATCCTGGGCATCTGTCTTACTTAACTCTGTCGTGGCAACAGGCTTTTTAGGTACAGGTGATATTTTTGTAGACTTGCTGCCTGATTTCTTTTTTGGTAAAGCAGTGGATGCTTTAGGAGTCTTTCTTGCGCCAAGCTTTTCTTGTTGTATCATCCCACCAAGACGCATGATCACATAGATACCGGCTAAAGCCCCAATTGCATTCAAAAATTTCTGTTGATTCTTTCCATTTGATCCGCGAAGTAGTGATTGAAATGCTGTCAAAGCCCCAAATGGAAGTTTGGCAACCGCCTGCATAGATTTCTGTGTCATTGTCATCAATCTACCACTCTGCTCCTTCAAAAACGTCACCATTGATCCTATGACTCCTTCAAACCCTTTAGATTTGCTCATTAAGTATCTTGCAGCACCTGGAGCCTCGAAATAATCCCCTAAAGACGGAGACACTGGGCGTTCCCTAGTGTCCCTAATGCGAGGAAAAGCTACAGCACTCAGCCAAAGCTGGACAAACATACATACCCCTGGCAAGACATCTTTAGAAGGATTTGGTGAGTTATAACGAACATACGCCATCACATCATCCCTTTCTGGAAGAGTTTCTGCTGGATATGATGTGTTTTGCTGAGTGAGGTGAGCAGCACCTCTCAGCTTCAAGCCAAGCCTCTCGTCCTCGACAAGGATCCCAATAGCAGTGTTGGTTTCACCCAATAAGATCTCAGATACAGCCAGGGGTATTGCAATATCTGCTTGCTTATTGTGGGCAAGAGCAAATATCCTCCGAGCCTTTGCAACCAGGTATGGTCGCCTATAGGCAAATCCTGCAACAAGATGTGCCACACCTACATACACAGTGATGTCCCCTGTATACCATGGATTCTTCATATTTTTTGTGCCAGTAGTGGCTTTGACCCAATCCATGCACTCAACAATCTCAATGCTCGTCATATGACTCAATACCCTTGAGACAAACTCTGGGGTGATTCCAGGCTGTGCACCGTTGAGCATATTCACAAATGACTGGATAGCAGACTTTCGATTGGTTACTTGTCCAAGATCCAGTGGCTCTCTTAATGTATCGACAACAGCATCCGAGCGTAAATCAACCAAAGCTTGAGAAATATCAGCGTATAAATCAGGAGACAAACTTGATCCTCCATGACTCTTTAGGATACCGAAAGCTTCATCAAGTCTAGCATATCCTAAAGAAACCGACCCACCTTCGAGAGCACTCTTGGCAAGACCACAATTTGCCAATGCAGCTCCCAAAGCAACATCCTTTTGGTATTCTTGGAGGGTGCCTTTGTTAGATGCTTTCAAATCTTTTTTTGAGATATTCTTCACTTGTTCAGCCATCTGCAGCACGAGTTCATAATGGCCTAGCTGATTGAGCAAAGCCATAGTTCCGGGGAGAAGAACGGGCTCGATCGTCACATCTGGATGAACGAGGGATACTCTGCCCCTGACACTTCGCAGGGCCTCCCTGGCTGCAAACAGAAGTTTCTCCTTTCCCAGTTTTGCAATGGCAGAATATCCAGGATTCAGTGTTTGATGAAATAATTCATCATACGCAGAGTTGATGATTGGATCAAGGTACAAGTCTCTCCCTTTTAGCCCCAGTAAATTCGCGTAATTCAAGGGAATCACAACACTTGCTGTCTGCTGACCCCCCTTGCTTCCCACATCCAATCTCACTACACCCTCTTGGGAATATGCTGCCAACGTCACCTGCCTTGGGAAACAAGTCCCTGACCTAGCAGGACCACGTACATGTGCAAGGTAGGTATGCATCCTACCCAACGATTCAGGATGTGCTCTGTGGCAGAGTCGTTGCTTTGTCATCGACGATAACGAGGCACCCAGCAAGCTACCACGTTGCCCCACCTTTGCCATCTTATTCGACTCGTATGAGAATCGAGATCACTCGCTAGTTATTTTTATTAATTTTTCAGGCTATCGGATCAGGTGACAACGATTGTTTCAGAAGAAGCGTCGTTTCCCTCCCCACAGAATCAGAGAAGTAGATTCTTCTCACCCAAAGGTTCCTGTGTCTCAATAACAGACGACAGGGTGATGGAAATAATTCAAACTAATTACAATACGAAATTAGACAGAAGTATTACCTGCCAGTATCTACATATCTTTGACACCAAAATCATCCCAAAGATGGCACAGGCACACTGACAGATTGAGTCCTCCCATTGAAACTGGGGTTTGATGGTATATACGTGTAGAGGATCGTGCAAGATTTGCATCATGCACCAGTTCAAACAGATATTGGTGCATGAAGACAATCGATGATCACGCCTCGATGTATCACGCCTGGTTGAAGGAGTCGTACATCGTAAAACGTGAGTCAGGTATTCCATTAGAATCGTTCTGACACGTGTTAGGCAGGTGACAAGCAACTCAATTGAACCATATGTCACAATCTGAGTAGATTCAAGCTTCAAGTCTTTACATTTTCCATTAAGGCATGTAATACATGGTGTAGCGCTATATGATGGCCACATACACTCACTGAAATCTAAATTTTTGCTTAAGCTCATTGAGAATATCAGATATCATGGTCACAGGAGATGAGATGCTGGTGATTCCCTGCTGACTTGCGAAGAGATTCTCCGGTGGCCCAAGGTAACTCTGACAATTGCTAGCCAAGTTCGTCGTCAAGTCCACAGTGCAAGCACCAAATTGCCGTAGGAAAAGAGCAGATGAAAGGAAGATATTGCCTTCAGCATACGACATTCCAAGTGCGAGAGGAGGGATCAGATTTGTCTGGTTCCCACTGAGAGCACAAGAGTTTAAATCAATGCCTTGGCCAGACTGATCACATATCAACAAACCTCCTCCAATCGTATAATCCACCACAGACATCATGACCTTGTTTTCAGCAGCTAAAATTGATGATGTTAGTAAGCCTAGCGACGTAATATTTGATGACATACAGGAGGACAGGTTTAAATCACAGGAAAACACATTGCCATCGGAAGACAAAAGGAAAGAAGAGAAATAGAATACCCCAGATGTCTCGTTGACAGTAATTCCCGAGATTATTTCATCACCTGCAAATGTACTGTTGTCTGCTCCTGTAAGATTCTGTGCTCTGCATGGGCCTATTTGTAAACCATCAATCTCACATATGGCAATCTCAAGTGAGAAAGTGGTCAAATACATTGAATTATTTGCAAAAGCCACTCCAATGCTCAAATCACTTATCTCCGATACTATCGTGGAGTTACAAACGTTAGATGTCAAATCACATGCCGTAATGTTCCCACCACCAAAAGCAGAGGTGTATAGGGTATTACCACTGATCCCCATTGCTGCGCCTCCAAAAATAGGATAACCATTGCCACAATATGACAATTGAGTTCCACTGTACTGACATTGGGATATCACCGGCAAATCCAAATTTGCAGCATACAACATACCAGTAGTTGGGTGCGTAGCAACTCCTACCGATATACCAAATGGTTCTGTTGTGTTTTGTACTTGATCAGAGCAGCTGGACCCATATTCATTGTACGGTGCTACATATACGCTGTAAGTAGTATTCAACGAAGGAAGATTTAGAGTTGTAGTTGTAGAGTTGAATGCGAGTCCTGTTGTATTTACTACTGGGGTGTCACTGCAAGACCCACCCTTGGCCACAGCTAATACAGTGGATTGTCCTACTGGGTTGCCCGGCAAACTGTTTGTAAATGTAACATCGAATGATGCACCCACTGAAAGAACACTAGAAATTGATGCATTTCTAGGTGGTCCCAGTGTTGTAGCTGAAATACCATCAGAACATGCAGATCCAAAGGAGTTTGTTGCAATGACAAAACATTCATATTCTGTGTAATTGCTGAGCAGAGTCACAGTACCGGTTTGTGTTCCTGGAGAGATACCTGTATCAGAGACACCACTAGCCTGATCTGAGCATAGTGACGCATTATTGGAAACATAATCGACACATTTGACCTCAAATGTGGTATCTGAAACATTGCCCAGGTAGCCATCAATCCAGCTGACTGTAATATTCTCCAGGCTTTCAATAGATGTCAGACTCTGTGGAGCACCTGGTGGGCCACAACCTGCAATCACAGAGGACTGTGAAACAACTTCAGTTGACGCTGCATTTGCAGATAAACTCTGGACCTTGCACAAGTACGTTTCTCCCTGAGTCAGAGGACTGACAGTGATGGAGTTGATATTTGTACCTGGCTCTACAACTGTTTGAGCAAGAGGCACAGAAGACAATCTCCTCCTTCGACTGAACGCCGGATAACACGTTGCAGTATATGCAACAATACCACTCAGATCAATTGGTGGCTTGAATGACACATCAAGTCCTGGAGCACTGGGGCAACCTGCATTGTATGGCTCCATTGTGACGTCACTTGGAGGAGATGGGAGAGAGGCTGGTACAGCGAATGAAGCAGCATACTCAGTTGTCACATTGGTGGGACTTCCCGAAGTCCAGTTTCCACTCAATAATATTGTGGAAGATGAACTGCTATCCAGCTGCTGCACCAACTTTGTGGCAAAGGTGGAATTAGGATACTTGACCGTTCCTGTCACAACAACACTTCCCGGCAGAGCCGAGAGAATCTTGCATACTCCACCCTCCTGTAATTGCAAGACGTTTTTGCACACTTGTGATTCATCTAGATCATCAAAACAAAACACGTCGAGCCCACCGTAACGAAGTGAAAAAAGTACAGTATTCCGCTCTGGGGCTTTACGATTTGCATTAAACACACTCAAACCGTTAGACCTTTCCGTCAGATCGCCACCACTGCATTTTCCATATGCATATATTGCATGATATCCCAGGTTTTCAAAACCTATCAGCACACCCTGGGTGTCAAGTCCTGGGGTAGATGCAGGGACTTCCTTTTCAATAGTCTTGGAATCAATGCTGCTCCCAGTCCAAGTGAGCAAAATCGACGTGACGGGACATTGATTTCCTCCACCCAAGCTTTTCAACAAAACTCTAATGTATCCATCTAATGTAGAACTTGGTCCAGATATAACAGGTCCTGCTGTTGCTCCAAGTGGTGAAGGTGGTGGAGGAGGTGACTGAGGTGGAGGAGGTGACGGAGGTGGAGGAGGTGGAGGAAGCAGCTCGTAGCGCTTCACAAATTTCCAAGATGTTGTGTATGATACATTCATGGAATCTTGCTCAATCAGCGTTGGCTGGGACTCACATCCCTCCACAGCAAGAACCCTGAGGCAAGCCCTGGGTTTGTTTGATGCTACCAATTCAAAAGCACCTTCTTCCGTGCTGTGGGGAATCACTGTCCATTTCTGAGGATTTGAGCGATTTGATGTATCCCTGGTTCCATTCAAGAAAAGGGCGCCAGAGTACTTGGACAGTGCACATGTCCAAGGGTACTCGGAAAGACCATAAAAGTTACTGACAAACCCAAGGCACTTGGCCTTCCCGTCCACATCGGGACTTGCAAATGCCTGAATTGATATTGATGCAGTATCTTCTGTATCAGAATTCTTCGTAACATCAACCAACCACTCTCGCCACAGCATGGTTGTACTGCCCCCCCTCATTACAGGACCAGCAGTCAAGCTTGACGACGTTGAAGGGGAGCATGTTCTATTGTTAAACCCCATATATTCTGTGGTGTCCACACAAACGTATATAATAGATTATTCATGTTTCGCTTCATACAATTGTTCAACGTACCGTTACGTTCATCACTACGACAAGTATCTCTCTTGGCGCCCAATTCAATCACATAGATCCCCGTGCTCAACTGGCCCAATGTCTCAACCCTCACGTTATCTACCACCGAGAGTATCCAAGATTGTTTCTTCCATATATAATGAGACGTTGAATCATCAGCACGTTGCTTGGCACCGGTACAATGAGGAAGTGAAACGACAAGCAAAAGCGTAACAACGAGGAGCGAAACCCGACCCCATACTTGTTTCTGTATGATACTTGGACCCATCATCATATATTTTAATGACCAATATAATGAATTGTTTTAATTCCGATACCTGTATTTGGTCGACATGATGCTACAAGTACACATACAGAACGATTGTATTGGTGCGAATCGCCCCTATCGATAGGATGATCCTGACCTCGAGGTCAAGATTTGCTTGGATGGTTTTCCACTACCTTGGCTCTCTGTTGCTGGACCTTGGGTGTTGTCAGACATACTCTCTCTACATGCATGCATGATACTCACAGGTATCCTTCTCTTCATCAGAATACAATCATCAATGGCAGTGATACTATGGAATCAAGAGATGGCAACATACACAAGGTTTCATGTAGGTTTACATAGCCACCCCATCAATTCGTGGAATTTGGCCGTATCAAGACGAATTTGAATCCCTGCAGGGCTGATGGTGCACTGAAGCCCGATATTGAGGTCCATCAATCGGGTCGGGAATGTATATACCTGTATACATGTGATGATGGCCATCATGGGTTACAGAACGCCTGGAAAAAAGTTGGTCAGACCATTGAACGAAAGATTCCCCGTTTTGGCATAAAATAAGTCTCAGCGCCATGATGCATGTCAGACATGAAAATAAATAAATGTAAATAGATAAATTTAAATTCTTGAAAATGTCCCCGTATCGCTGTATCTGTGGATTGCTTGCTTACCTACTCTTTTCCACGTCAGGTTTCGTCGAAGTTGTAGGCGGTCCACCGTGTCCAATTGGACCTGAACAAAAAGAGTCGATAGCAGTTTCAGGCGTCGCACTCACTCCTTCTGCGACTCATAGATGCGGGGACGACTTTATGGTTTCAATGGATATCAAGAATGGAGAGCCTTCTGTTGTACTGCTCTCCTTTGAAGAGTCGGTGCTAAAAAGTGCGGGAAGCCCTGTCATCTTGGAAGTTTTTCTCTCGCCAGATACCGAAGGGTTCCCCCAACAAAAGGTGTCTGTTCTTGGAATACCATCACTGCGTGATGCACAGGAAGTTTCATGGGATATGGTTGGATTTTTGAAACCATTTAAACCCAAAGAAAACATGATGACGACCTGTTCAGACAATGTGGTGAAATCAAGCAAAGACATTCTCAAAGTTGGGTACTTGGTGATTCCTGATTCAGAGTATAACAGCGACCAAGGTGGAATGGCTATTTCGATTGACGTTCGTGATGCCATCAAAAGAGGCATCCACACGTTTGCATTCGTGAGAATGATAGAATGCAGAGGGCAAGGAGAGCGGAAAGATGCTCCAGTAGGGAATTTCAAATTCTCCTCTTTGTGCCGAAATGATACTGACTTTCATGGTCAGCAATTTCCCCCCAGGCTCATCATCGGATCTCCTCCTCCTCCTCCACCACCATGCTCCTTCAAACGAGGACTTTACAAAATACAGATGCAGGATTACTTTACGCGCGAAGAATAGTTCCTGACTCATTCTCTCAGATCCAAGGACAGGAGAGTGTATATCGTATCATCACGTGACATTAACAAGATTCCTCCATTCCAACAGCTCTGGAAGATCAACGAAGACTCTGTGTCAGGCAAACCCATGACTCTTTTTGCTTGGAAACGAAGGTCAAAGTACTCGTATTTAGGAGGCACAGGAGGAGGAGGCCCTTCTTTAGGGAGAAAGAAAGATAAGATTCGACTTATTCCAAGACCACCTTTAGGGAGGTGCTACACAGTGAGCTGCAACATCTTGTATTTGGTGTCGGATCGTCGGAAAAAGGAGGGTATGGAGTCATATTTGTCACTAAACTGGAAGATCTCAACCGATAAGAAGCTTTCTTGGAAATACTTTAGGGATATTGATTTATGGTATGATGTGGTCGACCTCGTACGGATGTAACACATTGTACCCTACATTCACTATGATTTAACATCCATATCAGCAAATGGGTCATGTACAGACCCAATATGAGTCTCGACAAGTAATGATACTCTGGTTAACTCGATGAGATACGAGTATGTGTCTTCCCATTGAAGATGGGATTTGATGGTCGGATGACATCCTTTTGACACTATGCCTCTGGCTGCATGCAGGCATATTGTAGCAAACCGTAGACACGAATGCACAATTTAATTATTACTATACATGAGATAGACATTACATTACAACCATCGTAGGACAGTGAACTGGTTGACTTGATTCATTCCGACATTGGATTCTTCTGGAGACAGCTCTAGGACCGACATGTTGGCCTGGACAAAGCCATGGGCATTAAGATCTACCTGTAATAATATCTCATCCAATACAATGGTAACCCAGAAACGAATGTTTCTGGATGAAGACGAGATTGTGCTTCCGGAAACGAAAAGGAGAAGGAAGCAAGCAGGAAGGCAAGAACAACAGGAACAGGCCAGTGCAGTGATGGAGGAAGACCTTCCATTGATTATAGAACAAGACGAAGATGAAAAAGAAGAAGAGAATGTCGTTAGTTGTGATGCGGATGTCAGCATGTGCAGAGATCTTGCACCTTGTCCCAAAATCCAGGTTAATCTACCGTTAGAACACTATGCGTTAGAGCGGTATACTTCTCTCCCAATCATGGATCACCGGTTGAGACCATCGTCGTCATCTCTTGCTATTGTTCCATACGTAGGAAAGCTACCTGAAACGTCACCGCGAGAAGGAGACAAGAATGAACTGGACAAACAATGTGACCTGATGATGACTGACTAATGTATATCATTACTATCGTGTATCTATGTAACTCTTATTTATGATGAAATATCTCTCAGTATCTCGAGAACAGTAGCAAAGTCAGTTGGGGTGCCTGCTGTGAACCTCAATCTCTCATGAGTTGTTGGATGTTCAAACCCTAATACTTGTGCATGTAGTGCAGGCCTGTTTTGTAATACGTGCACGACTTTGTGTGAAGTCGAAAGTAAATTTGATTTTCCTCTTCCAATAACACGTGCAGCCGCAGTATCTGATCCACCGTACACATCATCTCCCAACAAAGGATGCCTGATATGTTTTGCATGGACACGAATCTGATGGGTGCGACCAGTTTCTAATCTCCATGAGACCAGGGCACAGTTGGATGCCCCAAGAACCTCTAGAACTTTATAATTACTCGCTGCTACTTTACCTCTTGTACATTCGTATTCAAACGCGGCCATCTTTTTTCTATCTCTGAAATCCCGTCCAATATTTGTTGCAATCCTGCAAGAGTCTGGCCTTGGGATACCCAATGTGATTGAAATATACTCCCGCTCCACGGTCCTATCTTTAAATTGTTTCGATAAAGATGCGTGTGCGATATCAGACTTTGCTACCACAACGAGCCCTGTCGTCCCTTTATCCAACCTATGGACAATACCTGGGCGGATGCTCTTGTTGTTGTTGTTGTTGCTTGCATCAACAGTGGAATCTAGGCTGGATCCCATACCAGGATCTGAATCATCCAAAGGTATTCCTTCTGAAATACCACAGTGATACAGTAACGCATTCACCATGGTTCCAGAACAATGGCCAGGAGAGGGGTGCATGACCATATCTGCCGTCTTATCAATGACAATGACATGTTCATCCTCATACACTATATCCAGAGGAATATTCTCAGGATTTGCCCGCAATGGAGGGGGAGGAATAACACTACACTGAATAGAGTCTCCCACTTTGACAGCATATGATGCTTTTGTCAGAAGCTTACCGTTCACAACCACTCTCCCTTCCTTGATGGTTGACTGAAGCCGTGCCCGGCTCGGGATGGATTGGCTTTCTTCCTCTTCTTTATTTTCAGGCATAGAAGACAGTTTTTGAGATAAGAATGCATCGAGACGAAGTTTCGAGCTTCCCTGAACGTCAGCCTCGTCTACCAAGAAGGAGTATCCTCCAGAAGTTTTGTGTGGATTTTCAAAAGACCCCTCACCAAGAGTGGCTGTTGTTGCAGTCCTGGCCGTGTAGCAAGACCGAAAAAGCCTCAGAGAATCATATTTATATCCTATACCACGTGTTCTCTGCTGAATATAACGCATCAAGGTGGTCATATCTGGTTTGTTTTCGTTCTAGGCAAGGTGTGTCCTTCAAGACGTCTTGCTCGATATTCATACGTTCCCATGCATGAGGTACAATCATTCAGTGTATATATACGTGAAATAGAAAATTATAACAATGCATGCAACTCATGTAGGTGCAGGATATGCCAAATGATGAAAAAATGGTTATCTATAGTTGCATGCATTCGTAACCAGCACGTCTGGCCTCTTCCATTCATTTACAATACAATATGGGTTTATTAGCAATAAGTGATGCTCAAAAAGCATACATCCTGGAAAGCGTAGCAAAGGATGTGCGATGTGATGGTCGGAGACAACGAGAGACGAGAGATGTTGAAGTGACATGCGGTGTCATAGCTCAAGCTGCGGGTTCCTCTCGTGTTCGTCTAGGAGGCACGGATGTCATAGTTGCTGTAAAAGCAGAGATTGGAACTCCAGATCTGGAATCTCCTGATCGTGGCCTGTGTGAATTTTCTGTCGAGTGCTCTCCTGTGGCAAGTCCAGCGTTTCGAGGGAGGGGAGGGGATGATCTCTCGGCAGAGCTTTCAGCAGCCATTGAAAAAGCTTATGGGATTGGTCTCTCTCAAAAGACTGTAGACTCGCCGATTGATCTTGGATCGCTCTGTATCCTGCCTGGGAAGTCTTGTTGGGTTCTGTATATAGATGCTCTGGTTTTGGACCTTGATGGTTCTGTTGTAGATGCTATAGCGATAGGTTGTCGTGCCGCATTGCATGATACGAGGGTACCAAAAGTAGATATTCAGAAAGACGGGGACGAAGAGGATTTTGAAATTGATGACGATCCCGAACAAGCTACTCGACTTGATGTGAGCCGAGTTCCTTTGAGCCTGTCTGCTGGATTGATTGGGTCATCCATCGTGCTTGACCTGACAGGAGATGAGGAAGACGCGTCGTCTGTGGTGGTTAGTGTCTCTATCAATCCTCAAGGGCAAATATGTGGGGTGTCCAAGCATAGAGGTGAGGGGGTCCCTGCAACTCTTCTGATGGATATCGTCGGCATTGCAAAGAAGGAACTAGAAGATCGACACCAGGTCATCTCGAAATTCCTCCAGGACCGGATGTTGGTAGAGTCGTGAGATGTAAAAAATATTTAAAATGAATGTATGAGGTGTCATATGATTCGATGTAACATGCTTGCATTCGTTTTCTTTTTGTCTCGTTTTAAAATTCTTCTTCACATGATGCACACTTGATGTACACCAGAGCTCCTACAATATACGTCACAGATGCGAGGGAGAATATCAGACCCCAATCATTATTACTCTTGCTAAGAATCAGCCCAGTTGCATATATTGACACTGATCCGGCAACACTGGCCAACCCATTTGACAGCCCAAAGAGCATCCCGCTGTACTTTTCTGACAAATCTTGGTGGTTGGATCCATATCCAGCGGCTGAAAATCCACCCAGAGCGAGCCATGCGGTAACTAAAGCTACAGCTTCAGTCACGTGTGATTCGGGAGTATTGTACCCTGCAAGTTGCAACAGGCAGACAGCAGGACCAAAACTGGCAACACCCTGCATCAGCTTTCGTGTTTGAGTTTTGGTCAGGGTTCCATTATTGACGAGTCCATCAGCAATCCATCCAGCGCAATTCGTTGTCAATACAGTGACAGCAAACGGTATCAGACAGAGATATGCTGCATCATCCGAGCTCACACCATATTGTTCTGAGAAATATGTAGGGAGCCAGGAGAAAGAGAGACCACTTCCAATCCCCACAGTCACCTGGGCTGCCACAATCGCCCATACAGACTGACTGCTTAGGATCTTTTTCCACGGAATGGAGTCATTAGACTGCGACATGGAGTAACCGTTCGGTGTGATGCGTTGCTTTTGTTTTGAAGCATGGGATAGAGGAAGCCATGCGGATAACCATATAAATCCTAAACTACCAAACACCCAAAAGACAGTTTTCCATCCATATAATGCCATCAAAGATGGAGATGAGAGATACGAAAAGATCGTACCCATCTGGTGTCCACTGTAAATGAATGAAAGGCTCCTTGTCCTAACACCATCTGGCACAGATTGGCGAACAATGTTCTGAATAGAAGGATATGCTACACCTTCACCTATTCCCATAATTCCACGAACGAGTAAAAGTGTCGCAAGAGAGTTGGACGAAGCTGCCATGGGCGTGTCCAGGGTGAATAAAGACCACAGAATAACACCCCCTGCTAAAACATATTTCGGGCAGAACCTAGTCGCCAGGTACCCTCCAAATATATTGGTCAGCATGTATCCAACAAAAAACGAAGAAGATACTGCCCCTTTCACAGAAGAATCCCATCCAAACTCATTTGACATTGGCAGAATGGTGACAGACATTGCTGCCCTATCCACTGAGCACACAAATGAAACTGCAGTAATCATTCCAACCAGCAACAGTATATCTCTATCCATGGTATCTATAGAAGGCAATTCAGTATCTCTCGCTGCAGTCTTCACTTGCAGGGATGGCGGAAATTCTTTCATTTGCTGTTGCACATATGTTGACAGGGTGACCCTTCTGGGAACTATATTCCCATATTGACGGGACACCGTGAGAACAGACTTGACATCGTCACGCGGATCACGCATCGATTCTCTGCCATCTTCCTTTGATGCCAACACGAGAGCAATCCGTTGTATCTTTCTGCCCAAAGTAGACGACGTGACAACACCCGGCGAGCCTGGTCTGGTCGTTGGACTGACCATGCACGTCCTTACAGGTGACGAGTAACCCACGATATTAGCATGAAATATAGTCATATTACTAGTATAATACGAAAGAGTAGTATATGATTATCCTTCAGAAAGAGAGAGAAATCCGTCGCGTGTTCTCAGAATCCCGATGACTTCTCGATGCCGTGTAATTATGAGAAAAAATGTCTGATAAAGGATGCAAACCGTATCATTTATGATACTATATCATAGAAATAGCAAGATCCGAGCAGGAAACAGACGTTTGGTCCGTGTAACCCTACAACAACTGTTTCCGTTGTTGGCAGAGAAGTGACGATCCAACAGTGGATTTGTTAGCTACAGTTTAATGAATGAATCAATGAATTTATGATTATAGTAATGCATACGATGAGATGTCCAGTGTCAAACACATATACGAGTAGCAATCTGTCCGAGGAATGTCTAGGGCTCACGTCATGACGTCAGTTGCCACGTCAGCCGACGTGTCTCTCTTCATCAGATATTGGTTCAAGAAACAGCATACATCGTCCTCCAGCAGAGAAATAGTCAATGTCACACAGGCATTGTGTAGAACTACTTTCAATGACATGCCTTGGGAACTGGGATGTCAACCTATACGATCCTGGCATGAGAGAGTTTGCGCCCATGGCATCTACAAAGTGAAACACGTGTGAGATTGGGTCGGAGCTTCTGAATAGTCTCGTGTGCTTTTCACCATTTGGAAACCTGAAGAGTATTAATATGGTATTTGATTCACTGTCGTGACACGGTGCATCGGGAAGGGATTCTTTCTTCTCCCTGACACTCTCTGCATGCCTTGCCATGTACTCTATTCTTTCCTTGTGTTGCTTTGCCAGGAATTCTTCTTCTTCTCTCTTTGCTTTTTCTCGTTCTTCCATCAGTCTACGAGCTTCTAATTCTTCCTGAAGTATTTTTTCTTCCGTTTCTACCGACGGATGCACCTCAGCTTCCATCTCCGTATCAATGACAGAGACACTGAATTCTGGCTCAAGTTCCTTCACTTGCAGATCAAAGTCTTCACCCTCGTGTTTTACTGTGACCCAGTCACCTACAGTTAAGCAGCTATGCTGTAGCAGACAATTCTCTAAAACATCTCGAATATCATCGCCTATCTTTGACTGAAATTCCGCTGAACGAGGCTGGAAAACCGCCCTTGTCCCCTTTGGCAACCTTCTATACACCACCTTGACCAAACCTAATTCATCAACATCACCATCAGGACCCATCAGACACCTTCCCACTTTGGGGGGCAATGCGACAAATCCTTCGGCCGAAGAAAATTCCAGCAACCCGGCACACGTCTTTCTCCCAAGGGAATTCGTGATTTCAAAAAAGTATGCCCCGTTTCTAGAAGCCTGTTGTTCCAACAAGGACCTTCCAACAGATGCTGGAAGCAATGCTTTATCCGCTGCCCGTTTAATACCCTTATCAGATGCTATGCTTTCTGGAGCAGGAACAGCTTGTAATTCACCCCAATACACCACGCCGTGATTCATTTCCTGCATCCGTTCCTTTTCCTGGGCCAGGGCTTGTTCTCTACGTTCTAGAAGCTGCCTTCGTTCTTGAATATCCTTCTCGATCGCTGCCTCACGGTTCTTTTTCCTTTCTTCAAGGAGTCTTTCCTTCTCCAGCTTTCGCCGAGCTTTCTCACTTGCCTCTTGAGACCGTTGAGCCAGCTTCTTACGAGCTGTGTTCAGTTCCAAACTTGACACCATGGTTCCACACGTCCCAGTGTCGACTCGTTCCGACAGTATCTACCCTGGCAGGACGTGCATGTCCATATGAAAATAGTAAAAATATTCTAGATATTCAATACATGCCCTCCAATGAGACGTACACGTGAACATTCGGGAAAAAAAATCTACATGATGTACCTGGGTGTGGCCATGCCATTCACACATACCACATGATTAGATCTCTGTCAGTCTCTGGATAGAGATACATCTGGATGATGAATCTCGCCACACCTACTTCATCAGGAACATATGTACCATTGGGTTGATACAAGGTCTAGACCCAGATCTGGGACATGATCATGTCTTCATTGCCTGTATTCCTTTCTACCTCCTCTTTAGATACCCAGCAACTCTGCATGCTCTTGTAGAATTTCATTCTTTCATTTCATATATTATTTCACATATAGTAGTACTTGTAGGATCACTGCTGCCAGAATGGTTGTGAAAGAAGTGACGAATGTCGATCAAGTCCAGCAGCCCATGGAACCACTTCCACCCTGGGTACGCCGTGGCTCTGTCCTCATGGTTATGTTTGCTGTCCTTGCTCCGGTGACTCTTCCTGTGATGATGGTTGGATTGCCTGTGATGGGAATCATTTTCATCATGAGAATGAAGAAGAAGGAAGAGGAAGCAGCCCAAGTGACAGTTGCTGAGAATACAGAGAAAGCAAAAGTAGAGCCTGACACGACGGAGAAGAAGGAACAATCTGAGACAGATAAGGATGTAGTACCTGCTGTGGACTCGATACAAGAGAAGACTGGTGCGAAAGAACAGACGTTTTCAGTGCCTGAAACTGCTGAGGGCAAGACAAAGCCTGTGGTAGGAGGTGCTGCAATCCTTGCAAAACTACGGGCTGCACGGAACCATAAAAAACCCAAAGACCATCCTGTCGTAGTATTACAAGCATCTCAGACTGGAACAGCAGCGGAAGTCGCAAAGAATATTAGCTCAAGTATTGAAGGCATGGGATTGGCATCTCGGGTGGTGCCCATGAATGAAATTGGTTTTGGAAGTCTGACGAAAGATCAGACGCCTCTTGTAATATGGGTTGCATCGTCGACGGGAGACGGCGAGGCTCCTGATAATGCAACGACCTTTTACAATGATATACGGAAACGGTCTCATGAACAGGGGAGACTTTCTGGTATTCGTTTTACTGGACTGGGCCTTGGAGATTCCAACTATACCAGATTTATGCATGTGCCTAGAGTATTGAAATCTCGATTTTTAGAGCTTGGTGCCGAGGAATTCTTTCCAAGTGCAGAGGCAGATGAAGTGGATGGTATTGAGGAGATTATTGATGCATGGATGGACAAGCTCTTGCCAGCTGTGAGACATGCTGTCAAGCCAGAGGAAACCCAAGGTGCCAAGAAGCCGAAAGATATTACGTACATGCCACTTCCTTCTTGTAGTATAGATATTCAATGGATAGAAGAAGGGGAAGAGGCAGCATTTGAAGAGAAGAAGGATGGGGAGGAACACAGTGCTTCATCACCATACCTTGCACCAATACACGAAGCAAGATACCTGACCACGAAAGAGTCCGAAGATAGAAGGGTAGTCCATATGCAATTTGATCTGTCGTCATCTGGAATACAGTATGCTCCTGGAGACTCGCTCGGTGTGCTTCCAGAAAATGATCCTCTGCTAGTGGATCAGATCCTTGATCGCCTTGGTATTGATGGAAAGACGCATTTCCGAGTATCCCACAAGAATATGGATGGATCAACTCCAGTTACAAAGGCCCTTCAGCATATACGTTGGCCCTGTTCTGTTAGATCAGCATTCTTGCATGGTGTGGACCTGACAAGTCCCCCTAAAAAGTCGTTGCTCAGAATACTGGCAGAGTATTGTTCAGAGCGTGGTGAAAAAGAAAAATTGATGCATTTATGTTCTAAAGAGGGCCGAAAAGAGTATATGGATACCATCGTGAAGTCTCATAGGGCTTTCTGTGACATCATTCTGGAGAATACAAGTTGCAGGCCTCCTCTTGATGTGCTTCTTGATGCTCTTCCTCCTCTAGCTCCAAGAATGTATTCAATATCATCCTCACCATCAATGTTACCTGATAAAGCTGATATTGCATTCACTGCGGTCGAGTATACAGTACCTGGTGGAAGTACTCGGAAAGGTGTCGCAACATGGTGGCTTGAGAGCAAATCCATGCCCCTCCTCAAAGGCATCCAAGGGACTGTCCCGAGGGTCCCTCTGTTTCTCCGCAAAGGCGGCGCTTTCTCACCTCCCAAGTCATTAGATACTCCATGGATCATGATTGGACCTGGAACTGGAGTATCACCATTCCGTGGATTTTTACAGCACCGTAGATCAATGTTGGCTTCAGAGACTGCTGATGTCAAGCATCTAGAAGAGTGCTGGCTCTTCTTTGGATGCCGTGATACCACAAAAGACTTTTTATATGGTGATGAATTAGAGGCATTTGAGAAGGACGGGACATTGACGAAACTTTGCGTTGCAGAGTCGAGAAAGAATCCAAATAAAAAAGTGTATGTACAACACCTCATGGCAGATAACGCACACCATCTCTATGAGTTGATTGTTGAGAAGAAGGCTTACATTTTCATATGTGGAGATGGACACGATATGGCCAAAGGTGTGCATAATGCACTGATTGATATCATCGCGAATGGCGATGATGATGCTCGCAAGGATGCAGACATGTTGTTGCAGAACAAAACACGAGATGCAACCTACATCAAGGATGTGTGGTGCTGAGGAATTATACTTCTTGTTGTTGTCATTGTTGCATTGAATAAAAATATAAAGTTCAGTAATACTTTAGGAAACTACAGTTTCCGTGCCAAGAAACACACGTCAGTGGGGAAATCCTCTTGCATGTCACTAGATGGAATGTCAAATGCACACAGGCTTGAAGCGTGTCCGTCACAGACCTGGTCTGCTATATCATATTGCGTGCATGAATCTGTGACATCCCATTTGCATTCATTCAACGCTACTTCAGGATTCTCAGGAAGGGAAGAAGCCCAGTGTTCAACTAGGTGTGCTGGATAGGCAGTGCTATATCCCTGTCCAGAGAGCAGCTCTGCATTTCTATTCACTGTGCTGTTTCCAAGCAACACGCTTCCAGAGCTAGATGCCTCTGACAAACCTAACAACAAATCTTTCACATGATCCTGTGATAGATACATCAAAACATTCTCCACGACCCAGACTATTGGTGAATCAAGGTCAAAGCCATACATGTCTAGTATTTTCACCCAGTCAATGTCCCCCCGTGTAATATCTGCTGCATGAATATCCCACTGAACCGCCCTTAGCGGATAATATCCTGTGTTTGAGTGAATTTGAGTTTCAGCCCTGCAGGAGGCCAATCCTCGCTTTTTCGCTCGAACAACATCATCACTGTCAACCTCCAACCATTTCGTCATGGGGGGCAATGCCAGCCTCCACGGCCTTGTATCAAAACCACTGCCTACAACCACAACTTGCCTCGGAGGACCAGCCAAGCCACGTGCAGAGTTTCTCAGTCTCGCAGAGAGCCATCCTCGTGCAGATGACACGGAATTCAGAGTCAAAACTGTCAAAATTTGCTGGTCAAACCACCACGTTGTCAAGGCAACTTCTGAATAAGCATACAGCCTCGTCTTTTCAGCGAGTCCACTATCAATTGGAACACTCTACAATATAATATATAATCATCAGAAAAATCAGTACACACCATCACCAGCACTACAGAGAGACGAACGCACCTCGGCCAACTGCAACGCTTTCTTACACATTCTCCTCCCAGCCAAATCAGGCGCCATATCGTCACTAAACAGTGCATCCGCAGTTTCTAAACTTTCTATAGCTCTCATTCCTGCTGTCCATAATGCAGCACGGCCAAGAGCACTGTTGAAACGATCTTTGAGACCTTCCCTCCATTGTCGAAACCATCGCTGGAGAGAAACTCCGAGCAAAAACGCAGATGTCCACGTTAGGATTTGCTGCTGTCTATCCATTTTGATTGATACCAATACATATATTTTCATATGATCTATATCATATTGATCGTATTTCAATGTCATCAGTGATGATGATTTTGTTGTCAAGACTCTCTGGTGATCAGAGACTCTCTGGATCCTCTTGCCTTGAAACCTTTGTTCTGAAAACAAGTTGTTTCGATAGTAGATGACGACCGTCAACCGAAACATGTCTATGTGTGTATGTAACACATTGGACTATATTGATCTGAATGATGTACTTGATCTAGCGAATGGCATTCTTCCACAGTATAGCCATGACATCTAGACACTTGACCATTGTGCAAGGTACATCCTATACTATGGGATGATTTTGACTCACCAAGTCTAGATATGGTAGTATAGGACCACCGAGGTATTTCTGATGATGTTTGATACTGTCATACCATGACTAGAGTTGATTGTGTATGTGTCTGCACTGTGTCAATCTCTGCCCATCACATGCATGCATGTGCGCACATGACTGAAACATGTGAACAAGAAATGAAACATTCTCGTATTCAGACGCGTGTATTGTTTTCAATCATTCATGACTGACATTGATGTGATAGTCTTGATGATACCAATGTATTGCATATTTTACATGGGATTGTAAAAACACACAGTTGAGAGAAAGCAGCAAGACATGTTTCCTCATTGAAATGAGAAAAGAGGTGGAAACCACACATTTGTAGTGAAAACCACCTCTCCATGTATTTCAAGTCCACAGTATAGTATGTAGTAGTACATACACACAGTGATGACTTGAACACTGATGATGATGATGATGATGGTCATCAAGGGCAGGTGCCCCATACTGGCAGGTTTCCACTTGCCAAAGCTGAATTTAAATCAAAATTATTTGGCTTTGAAGGTATATTAGTGACACACCATCCTGATAGATTCTGATTGAAGACACTGGCACCTTTGAACATAGCAGACATATCAATAACTGATGATGTATCCCATGAACCAATACTCCAATTGAAGGCAGAGGCACCACCGAACATCATAGTCATTTGACCCACTGATGATGTCGTCCATGAACCAATATCCTGATTGAAGACAATGGCATTTTGGAACATCTTATACATAGAAGCAACTGATGATGTATCCCATGAACCGATATCCTGATTGAAGACCTTGGCACCATAGAACATATACTCCATAGTAGTCACTGATGATGTATCCCATGAACCGATATCCTGATTGAAGACATCGTTTTCATAGAACATATACCTCATATTAGTAACTGATGATGTATCCCATGAACCAATATCCTCATTGAACGAAGATTCCTTGTAAAAGAGCTTTCCCGTACTTGTAATCCCTGACGTACACGTTGTTGGTAGTTTGCTGAAATCGTTAGTATCGACCAAATCCCTCACTTCTGTCTCATCTCTCTTGGTATAGGTTTTGCCATTGACGTCCCCAGTATCACCAACAGCAGCATTGGGGCACATAATAGTGATGCT